>Ga0315914_1005668_pt1 | contig 18074 bp, 12 predicted proteins | sample MpolenodulesMG_FD_203920 | JGI IMG/M metagenome (GOLD analysis project Ga0315914, IMG submission 203920) | Medicago polymorpha root nodule microbial communities from Los Angeles, California, United States - elongated nodules | ecosystem: Host-associated > Plants > Roots > Nodule | place: USA...
TTATACCCTTATAAAAGGCCACCATCCACCTTCTTCTTTCACTCACTCCCTCACCCTTTCAATTCAATCCTTTGCTTTTTACTCACTCACCAATGTCAGACCCTTCGTCTTCCCGCACCTTCCTCCGTGTCTTCTTGGTCACTTTTCTCGGCCTCATGCTACTCACCGGCATAATCCTCCTTTTCACATGGCTATTCCTCCGTCCAAGTCTCCCCTATGTCACCGTAACCACCCTCTCCCTCTCAAACTTCAACACTTCCAACCAAGGCATCACCGGCACATGGCGCCTCGCTTTTACCCTCCATAACGGTAACAAGAAGACGACTATTACTTATAACAAATTTCGCACTTCCCTCTTCTACCATTCCAAATTCATCAGTAAAATAGCACTTGATCAGTTTAAACAGCGCGAGAGAACTAAACTCACTCTCAGTCCAGCAACACTCTCCGCCAACAATGCTTACTTTGAACCACGTGCTGTTACCGATCTCAATGGTGATAGGTCTAAAGGTTCTGTTCAGTTCGATATTCAGTCTTCTGTGGACACCGAGTTTAGGGCTGGTTTGTGGAAGTTCAGGAAGCCGCAGTCTCTTCAGATTTTCTGCAAGAATATACCAATTGGAATTTCTTCGAATGCAACTTCCGGTGAATTGGTCGGTGGACCCAAAGGATGTCAAGTGAAGGAGTGACTTGCTTGTGGCCTTGCTCTGGTTACACCTTGTGATGGGAATAGTGTCTTTCACAATAAATATGTTTTGCTGTTTACGAGTTTGTTCCCTTTTTATGAATTCCTAGCTAGGTTTAAATATTTGTTCCTGTTATTTAGTTATCTGTTTTGTATCTTTTGAGTGATTAGTGCTCTTGATGTTTTTTAAGCAATCAATTTAATGTGTTTCTGTTTGATTTGAAAGTGCAAATTTAAACGTTATTAAATGAGCATTTGAGACGCACGTAAATACATGCTAAATAAATAATGGGTCATGCTAACAAGTGCTTTTAAGGTACTTGATAATAAGCTAAAAATAAAAATAAGTGATAAATTTAAGGTAAAACAAGTCAAATTTTAAAGTTTAGAGGTGTTAAATACATAATTTCTAAGATAAAATTTCTTTTTTTGACTTCTTATCAAGTGGGCACTTGTTAGCATTTTTCAGAAATAAAACTTATAATTTAAAGGCGTTCATCATATGATTATTATCTTAGGGAACTTCTACGGCACACCTCAAAAATTGAGGTGTACCGGTACTCTTCCTCATAAATTTATAAATTAACGAACTATTAACTAATTATTTATTTATTTTTTTACAAACACTACCAAAACTAATCTTAACTATTACTACCTCCGTCCCTATATATTATACCATTTTGTCAAAATCACGGAAATTAAGAAAGTTGAAATTTGTATTAAAGTTATTTGTAATTACTATTGTTTTTACAATTTTATCCTCTAAGAAAGAGAAATAGTTTATATTTTCAACATGTTATTTATTGTTGATTGAAGAAAAGGATGTATAATAAATATGGGTATGCAAGTAAAAAATAATCAATATAGTTGAAAATAGCAAAATGCTCTTATAAAAAGGGACTAAAAAAATTCTCAAAAGTGTCTTATGCACAATTGCAAGTTTTCCAACACGCAAACAATTAATGCAATTTTTCATATGATTCAATTTTAGCAAAGTAATTCTATGTGTCATGCTAACACATTCTTTTCAAATTCATGTAAAAAAAAAAAGAGTGAAGCTTTTTACATGAATTTGAAAAGAAAACAACCGGGGGCATCCATTTTGGCATTTACTGTCGATGGCAGAATACAAATCAATTCAAAATTTCTTACATTACATGATATAATTTTTTTTGTAAAAAAGTGATTTAAAAACACAACAACCAATTTTAGTGATTAAGTTTTTTTTAGGGAATTTCAGTAATTAAGTTTAGGTCTCATTTTAAAAACCAATGGAAACGATCTCAATTGATTATCCATTAAGTATTTCTATTAATGGATTCTAATAACAGCATAACATACCTATAAATAAAACAGGAAAAATAGAAATAAAAATCTGATTTTTTTAATACAAACAAGGTAAGAAATTATCCATTAAGTATTTCTATTAAATTGTCTCATTTTAAAAATCTGATTCCATTAAGTGTGTTTGTTATAAGATAAGAAATTAATGTCATTCCTCGGAATGATATTCCGAGAAATAATATTCCATGTGTTTGGTAAACATTTAGATTTTTTAAGAATGTTTTAGAAATCATTTAATTAAAAAAATAAAAATGGAAATCAATGTGAATGGTAGTGGGAAGTTATAACAAGTTGAGTTTTATTCACATGAGATTGTTAGATTACCATCCTTTAAGCATAAGAATAAAATAGAAAAAATCATGTGTAAATAACATTCCTAGAAATATAACATAGGGGTGCAATTTTTCAAAAATTGACATGAAAATATTGTCCCTAAAAAAAACATGAAAATGTTGCATTTTCAATTTCACATTTTCAGGAATCATATTACAAACCTTCAAACAAACACACTATAAAAACTCGATGCACAAGTTTTAAATTTAAAAAATTTATGAGCACATTTGATTTTTATTTTAATTTTAATGGCTGCATTAAACAATTTCACAAAAATTATTTGAAAAGCCTTTGTTTCCAATTCAATCATGCCTACAATAAAAAAAACTACCAGCACCCGTAATTTAAGTATTTTTCATTAACATATCTATTAGTCCATTCAATTTCAAATTTTTATTAATTATACTATTTCTCATATATATTTTATCTTTCTCCACCATTTTTATCCCAAAATTTCATTTGCTTTTAACCATTTTCTACATATCAATACAATTCCTTTTTGCCCACTTATGTTGGTGGCGATGTTGGCTTGAGACCTTAGAATAGGCTCAGACTCAAAGTCGTTTTTCCCAGGTGCCAATTCAGTAGGCTAATTTGATTTTCCCTGAATATTGATCCAAATTAAATTACATTTAACTATAACATATTATTAATTTAATTAAAAGAGTCATCCAAATTAAATCACAATTTCACGTGTGATTTTTACTTTGAATCAGATGATTTTTTGCTACAGAATTGAATCCAAACGACACCACAAAAATAGACACTCCAATCCAAACACTCCTAATACACATGTTACTACTATCATTGGGTTGGGGTAAATATAAAAATTATAATGAGACATAAAGTGTAATTAATAATAAACAAATTACTAGTAAATTCCTTAAAAAAGAATAATATTTATTATTATTTCTTACAATTATATATTGATTAATATAATGCGCACTTTATATCGAATTTATGACAGTGATGAATACATCAATATTTTATTACTCCTTCCAAAATGAGGTTCTTTGGAAATTAAATTTAATTAATTTATTAATTTTTTTTGAGGAATTATTAGTTAAATGATGAATATGTGAAAAATATTAAGGTTTAGTTGCAATTGTGGTCCCTTCTTTTAATCAATTTCTGGATTTCGGTTCCCTGATTTCTAAATCCACAATTTTGGTCGCTTGATTTTGCCAATATCTTAAATTGAATCCAACATTTCAATTGATGCTGATGTGGTGCAATTTTAGATGATGTGACACTGAACTTAATACACACATGGATGCCATATCATAGTAAACTTAAAATAATATCTTCCTTTTATTTTTATATATAATCAATAATTAATATTAAACCATGATTAAAAACCTTTGTAAAAAAAAACTCATTAACTGATTATCAAAGAAAAAATTCATAAAATCAGAAAATGAAACATAGACCAAACCTTTCATCTCCATTAGAAAGTGAAAACCAAAAATCCCAACCCATGATAATAATACAAGAAAACCACCCAAAACCATCCCAAATTTGCCCAATTGCGAGCAATACAAACAATCCCAAATTTACAACCCATGAGAATAGAAGAAAACCATCCAAAACTTCAACATCATTTTCAATTATGATATTTTACCATTTGATGCATCCTCTTTCTTCTTAAACTCCTCTTTTCAATTTGCTATTTTTCCCAGAAATTGCATAGGCCAAAAGTTGTCAATAGATTCAGAAATGTGTGGGTGAACCAAATGACAAGGGTGAGTAGAAAAACGGTGAAAAGATGCGGTGAAGATTGAGAAGAGAAGCACTATGATTGAGAAGAGTAGAGAAGCAACAATTTGTATATTCAACAGTGTTAATCGTGAAGTAAAGAGAATGAACAGAATTGTAGGATTTACGAGAAAATAGAGTTCAGTTCTAAAAAATTGTGAATTGATTTCAATTTTACAGATATTGTTAAATTAATAGTAATATAATTTGAAAATAGTTATTTGAATTTTAAAGTAATATTATTTTTGTTATAAACAAAAGTAATATTATTTTAAGTTTAATCTGATGTGACATCAATGTGTGCACTAAGTTGAGGGTCACATCACCTAAAATTGTGCCACACAACATCAATTGAACTGTTGGATTCAATTTAAGAAATTGGAAAAAAAATCAAGGGACCAAAATGTGGATTACAAAAATCAGAAGACCAAAATCCAGAACTTGACTTAAAAAGGGGATCAAAATTACAATTAAACCAAATATTAATTTGTAAATCCAAAAATTGATTAAAAAGGGGACCAATATTGCAATTAAGCCAAATATTAATTTGTACATGATGATGCGACACACTATTTTAAGAAAATATTTATAAAGATTAAGAGATTGTTTATTTAATTTTGCCAACAAAATAAAGTTGTAAAATTTAATCTGAATTTTATTTAAAAAAATTCATTTTATTTTATTCGTAAGAATGAGAAAAGTAGTAAAAAAAAGTTTATGTGAAGAGTAAAATTGAAGAAAAAAAATGCTACACCAAAACATATTATATTTATATATATATATATATATATATATATATATATATATATATAAAGTATAGATATTTAAAAAATTAATTATTTAATTAAATAAAGAAGAATTAAATTGTAAATAAAATAGTTTATATAAAATGATAAAATTGGAAATAAAAAGATATCTTAAAAGTAAATATCCCCCTTTATTTACATAGTAAAGTAATTTTCGTAGTAAAATGCGGAGATATAGCGTAATACACGTAGTAAAATTTCTTTTTGAGAGGATTTACGTAATATAAATGGAAGGCAAGTAAATTCCTTGATTGCATGAATATTTATTTTCCTTAAACATCAATGATACATGTCACATACACATCAGCTCACTCACATTTTCTTCCTCTACTTAAAGCAGCATCCTGTATCCTTAACAACCATCTATTCACATTTTCCTTACTCCCATATCTGTGCTTTCTCTCCAACCTTGTTTTCCTTCGTAAGTTTCCGTTTTTTCTAGGGTTTTTCTCCAAAACCATATGTATCATGTTACGATGCTCTAAAACCACATGCAACATGCTATTTATTTATTTTATCATAATAGTCGCTTATTTGATCATTTTGTTGATTATAAAGTTTATGCATGTCACGTTACTGAATACTTTTTTTTTTTTTTTTGTAGATGTTATGATTTTTATGCATTTGACTAGTTTGGATCTATGTTCATTTTGAGTAGTTTAATTCTCATATGGTGTGATTCACTTTATTTGTATTTGTAGTTGTTAGGTTTTTTACCATACTGTTCTTTAGGTAATTTTGAATTGTCTATGGTCAAATTTGAGTATGTTTTGTAAGATCAGATGAATAGTAGTCAAATAACTAGAGGTGAAAAACTATATAAAAACAACTATTAGAAAAGATCTAGAGATCAATGAGTTTGATAGAAATATCGTACATGACAGAGCACGTACAAGTATTTGGATATGCTCATTTGCCTCATTTGGTTGTGCAATCCATTCATTTTATTAATGAAAAAAATATTTTGAGTATGATAGATCTGATTATAGTTGTATTTTAGCATTTCAGGTTGCAGAAATGTCTCCACCTATTGAGACCCCAAACAAGGTTGCCACCTCCTCACCATCACCTCCACCGCTTAATGAGAGGATCATTTCATCCTTGGCAAGGAGAACCATTGCTGCACACCCTTGGCATGATCTTGACATAGGTAAACGATCATGGCGTGTTAATGGTTTGATTACAATGTCCTGCTACTCTGTTTCTTTTATTTACTTACTTTGTAATGCTTTATTTGGTATTCTAATAGTTTTTCCTAACAATTTAGGGACTGAAGCTCCCAAGATCTTCAACTGTGTAAGTATGCTTGACATTAACTTATAATGAGTTGTATATGTTTCTATGAGCAATAGAATTACTTCGGGGCAGTTTGCTTTATAGCAATGTTTTCAATTTTCATTTTCAATTTTTTATGTTGCATGTGGCTGGCTCGAATAACATTTGGTTATGGATTTTCTTTTTTAATTGTGATAGAGAATATTTAAGCTAACTAACGAAAATGCATTTCTGAAAACAATGTTTCAAAATCAAAGTTTAACAGATTTTTCAAAAATATTTCAAGAAACACCAAAAGTAAATGGACCCTTAGTTGATGATTCTGTTTTCACCCTTGCTTTATCTAGTTAGGTATATTTATTATAAGAAATGGCTTTCATGATACATTGATCTGTTGAAAGGCCACATGTTGATTACCCGGACACTAAAGGGCAACCCGATGCACTGAAGCTCCCGCATACGCAAGGTCCGGGAAGGGGTCCCACCATTTGGTGTATTGTACGCAGCCTTACCCTGTTTTTACACAAGAGGCTGTTTCCAACCTTACCATTTATTAAAAGTAAATGATCTGTTGATTATCCGGACACTAGTCGGACTTAATTTGTATTATGCTTGTGCTATAGGGCTAAGTATGTTCAGCATTATGTTTATGTTCATTACATAATACAGCTTGATTGCGTTTCTTTCTGAACTTGTATATTATCATGTTTGGACACCAATTAAGGTCTTCATTGAGAAATCTGATTTTAATATTTCGTTTGTAAAATGTTGATGGATTTTTAGGTGATTGAAATTGGGAAAGGAAACAAGGTCAAATATGAACTTGACAAAAAAACTGGACTTATTAAGGTGAGTATGGTTGCTTAGCTCTTTTTTCCCCTTTGTAGTACTTGTTGCCGTTTGTTATTGCTGAGCATGCGTCTACTTGCAGGTTGACCGCGTGCTTTACTCATCAGTTGTTTATCCTCACAACTATGGGTTTATCCCCCGCACTATTTGCGAGGATGGTGACCCCATTGACGTCTTGGTTATTATGCAGGTACCTCATATTGTACCCTTCCCTTGCAAATTAACCTGCCTCGTGTGATAATTTCATTTGAAGATAAAATCTGCGCTACATATTTATGCAATACTTTTCTCAAATTTGGAATCTGTTATTAGTTGTTTTGCGATTTGCCTAGTTCTTCATCGAATTACGGAAGGAAACCTGTATGTACTGAAAATATTATCAAAGTTAGACCATCTAGGATCTAGCCTCCTTATAATGGAACTTCATTTATCAATATTTTGGACTAGAGCTCTTGTACTTTTCTTTTTCCTTTTAAAAAATGGATTGTATAATAATAGTCAACATGTGGCAAGCTGTGATTTCAGATGCAAGATGTTGGTGGGTGTAAACATTTTAAGGAATATATTTTGATAATACTAGTATCTAATGAAATAATTAATGAATTTAAAAATCCTTGGCATATGAAGCATTTTCTTTTACTTCCAAGGAGGTGATTAAAATGTGCAAATGTGAGTAAATTTCAAAATATGTCGACTTCATCTATCTAGACTTTAGTATTAGTGTATTAGATTTGTCTTTACTGCTTTAGAGCGCTAATTCTTAATTGTGCTGAAACAGGAGCCAGTTGTTCCAGGTTGCTTTCTCCGTGCCAAAGCTATTGGACTCATGCCTATGATCGATCAGGTATGTGAGACATTCCATTTCGAAGATAGCAATAATTTCTCTTTTGATTATTATTGATCAGCCACTAATTCTTATGAAATTCAGGGCGAGAAAGACGACAAGATAATTGCTGTCTGTGCTGATGATCCTGAGTATAGGCATTACAATGATATCAAGGAGCTCCCTCCACACCGATTAGCTGAAATCCGTCGATTTTTTGAAGATTGTATCCTTCCAAAAATTTCAGATGTTGTTTGGTCAATGCTTTTGTTTTGCAGTATCACTACTTGCTAACTCCACCGAAAACATGTGCTTGTTTTTTTATATTATTTTCCTTAATAAAAGTAATTAGACAAGAAGAATGAGAACAAGGAAGTTGCAGTAGACGACTTTCTTCCTTCCTCGTCTGCCTATGAGGCAATCGAGCATTCCATGTAAGTAACAATTATCTGACTCATGCATACTACACTATTCTATTCAGTTTTTTGTTATCCAATGCCACAGTTTGTAATTTGATTGGTTAAAAAGAATCTTATTTCTTCAAACCATCCAATTTTGACGCCATATCCTATTTCATATATTCCATTAAACATATAGTATTCCAGGATTTCAGTTTTCACATTTTCTTTTGATGCATGCTCAAGGATAATGCAGAGTTTATAATCTTCTTTTTTTGTTGCAAAGGACCTTGTATGCGGACTACGTTGTGGAGACCTTGAGGCGGTAGTGTTGATGCATGTGGATTTTGTTTGGTCTTGAAGATATGTTTTGAAGGCTGCCATTTTATAACTACGATTACAACGAAAAAATGTTTTGTACCGTAATCCTAAATTTCCGACAAGATTAATATGAATTTTTTAGCGCTTATATTAGTGTGTAGTATTTAATCTAGACGTTTCCTTTTGTGTTTTATTTCCTGATCACGCATATTTTTTCAAATACATTTTGCAAGCATGCATATAAACTTCCATGCCCATACTGTGGCTTTTCTTTGGACGTAGATTATCTAGTGTTAGTGCGGAACTTTAGAGTACCGTTCACCATTTTTGGCCGTCTGACCAATTAGACCATCTTAATGGTACCTCATGACCAACTTGGAATTTTAATGAAAAACTTCAAAATATGAGTAAAAGGGACGCGAGACACACAACCAGAAACTCTGTGTTGCCTTGCCGCTGCCTTTGGTCATTTCTGCACTGCTGCAGCAGGCTGTTGTTGCCTTGCAACTGTCGTGAACATACATACCTTCTTTTTCCCATTGTCATTACAGTCTCTTGCGCTTGTATATGTTCAAATCATGCAATTTTTCTCTGGCTTTCAACTTGCCTTCTTATTTATATGTCAGTATGTTCAGTTAAAATGATTGAAGAATATATATTTGCTTTTTTTCTCATGTCATAGTATCTACAGTGAGAGTTCACTGTGATTTTGTTTTGTTCTAAGCTTAATTTTTTGATACATACATTAACTCTTTTTGTTTCATTCTCCTTTTTTTTCTTTAATTGTGCGAACGCACCCAACAAATCTAACCCTCACGACTCAAGCGGAAAGAAGCTGCTCAACCATGTCGGCCTTCTTTCTGAAGCAATTCATCTTCGTCACAGACATGGCTTTCGTCATCATAGCTAAACCATTCTCATCAGTATGGATTTTCTCAAGTGAAAACAACTTAATCTCCAATACCTCTTGAATACAATGATACCACAATATGATTTGACCTGAAATTTTACAAAGCAGATAACAAGAACTAACTAGCGTCAAGCAGACATTCACGCCTCGTTGAAAACACAATTCCTTCTGTAATAAAATCTTACTTTTGATCTGATAATTTTATATAATTGAGGTAAGACAAGTTTAACTAAGAGATAAGGGACATCATATCATTGGAGTAGAAGGTTTCTAGTTTATGCAGGTTTGGTGGCATTTAGTTATTTTATGTAGCAGCTATTTCTTTGGTTGTAGTGCAGGTTTGGTTTCTTTAGTATTGCACATGTTGTCAAGTGTGTGAGTTGTAGGAGTTGAGTGGTTTCCTTTGGGTTCGATTTTGTTTTTGGTTGTCCCTCGCTAGTGTTCTACTCTACTGCCTCCTATCCAATACACTTGTGCTTGGGTTTGAGAGATATTAACGTATTTAGCTTCTTGTGCATCAATGCATTAGACTCCAATGACATAAATAACGAGTCTCTCATTTTCAGCGACGTTCAGTACATAGCCACAGAGGTATCCGAGGCGACAGAGTAATATAAAACTCTCTGTTTTTTCCAACTACAGAATGCACATTTGATAAAAAAAAGATAAATATCCTAGTTTGGTTCTAGAATGGTAAGAGACGAGGTTGTTTCCATAATGATGAAGAGGAGAAGAACTTGGCTCGAGCTGCGTTACTCTTTCCCTGCATCAGCTGCCTTTTTGCATATTATCCTACCTTTGTTTGAGTGGTGTGTAGGTTTAGAGTGGTTAAAAGAAGGAAAAAAAATCGGATTGACATGGAGAGTGAAGAAACTCATAAAAACCTTTTTTTTTTTAGAGGTAAAAGATATTTCATTATGCAACCTAATCATAGAAGAAACAATACAAGGAGGAAGATCCTCAATTCAAATTGTGTCAACAAAAGATAAAGCTAACTTTTCTAAATGGTGTGCATAAGTATTAGAATGATTGAGAAGAGATCGAAGTACAAGGTTTCCTCGCATACATAGAAAGTCTTCTCCATTCTAGCTTCCAACGCCACATACCATCAAGAAATCAACATTGACCCCAAACAACCTACTTTTGAAGAAATTCACCTTTAAATCGGAAGCTAATTCGAACCATCTCAAAATAGCCTTCATACTCCACAAGTTATCCACACATGTCTCCCCATCTCAGACTGCTCTTTTCATTAAAGAGCCAAGTCCCTCCACCACCAAGATAAAAAGGAAGTGAGCTAAAGAATTAACTTATTTTAATCAAACTACCCGAGGAAACACATGCTTTCATCCAATCACGCCCTTTGTGGCAAAAACTAAATCGCCCAAGCATATAATCTAAGAAGCTCCAACAGACTAAATCTTATGCCTTTTTCAAACACACTTTTAGAATCAAACATTCCTTATTTATTTTTATTTGCAAAAGATACCACATCGTCCACCACTAAAGCACCATCCAATAAAAATCTTCATTTGATAAAAGTTGATTGATTTTTGGAAATTAGAGTATTCATTACCTCCCCCATCCGAATGGTTATGATCTTTGCAAACTATTTGTATAGTCTCCTCAATAAGGAAATTGGTTGGAACTCATCCAACAAATGTGGACTTGCAACCTTTAGAATTAACGCAACAAAGTAGGAAAGAAAGCTTTTTGAAAGTTTTGCATTAACAAAGAATTCGAAAAAGAGAAGTTAAAACCATTTGGACCCGAGCATTTGCTCCCATCCACGAAAAACACCACTTCTTTGATTTCCTCCTCCGAGAAAGGAAAAGAAACTTTGGAATTTTTCATGAACATAGACTTGGAAATTTCACCCCATCAAGAGTATGTCTCTTCGACTCGACCTCTTTAAAATGATTAGAAAAGTAGCAACTACCACCTTTCAAACCTCTATTGGATTCATCAAGAGTATGTCCCTTCTTTTTTAAGGGCCATTATTGTATTTATCCTCTTTCTACTCTTCATACGAGCATGAAAAAAACTCTTGTTCGCATCATCCTCTTTGAGCCGCTTTGATCTTGATATTTAAAACTCCAAACTATATTGACTTTTGAGGAAGGACCAAGCTCTTGAGAAATTGGACTTGCGTTCCTCCACTTCCACCGCCGACGACTCCCGACTGTCCTTTCAACGTCCAAAGTAGATAGCCGATCAACTAGAATCTTAATTTTACCCTTAAGTTCCCATACACCTCTTTGTTCCAACTCTTTAGCTCCCTCCATATGGCGCTCATCTTCTCTCCCAAGATGAATCCTATCCAACCTTGAGGGAAACAAGAGTTCAAGCCTCTCTCCACCACTCTGCGCAACTCTTTCCTAACCAACCAATGATTATTGAAACGAAATAGTTTTAGACCCCAATCTGTCGCCCCACATATCGAAGGATCAAAGGTGTTTGATCCAAAATCACTCTAGGCAATGCCTACAGATTCACATCATCACTCCATTTCACATTCCAAGCGACTTAAACATTTCCTTTTCAGTTGCACCCAAGTTAATTTACACCCCAATAATTTAATGGGAGATCAATGAGGCCAAGCATTTGAATTAAGACATTAAAAAATATTCGATCTTCCTTCCCTCATCTTCCCGCGAAGACCTCTCCCACCACTTTCCTCTCCACCCTCGCTCTAATGGAAATGAAGTCCTCCAAGCAACATCAAAAGTCTGCCGCCTCTCCATGCTTTTCCACCAATATATCCACCCACAATGCCCTCAGAGGTCGTTGAAACGGTGCACAACATAGACAATCTCCTTCAGAGGACTCCACTCCAAAAAAAAAAACTCCTTGAAACCCTATTCCTTGAAAAGCAGAGATAACTTTTATTTTTGAACTGTCCCGCATGTAAGAATCAGAATCCCACCATTCTGTCTCCGACGGGACAAAATCCAAGCCTACACAATCATTCCCCCCACAAAGTTCATTTGTGTTGATAAGTGCTTTGTCCTGTCATAACTTTATTTGGAGGAAGTTTTTGCGGGCTTGTTCTGTACTATTTTTGTTTTAGGACTGTTTGGTCCTTATTCGCCCCTTTGGTGTGTTTCCTTGTATTTCTCGTTACAAGGAAACGCTTTTGAATAAATTTAGCTGTTTCAATTCTGTGTATTATGGGAACAATCTCAAATTGAACACTATAACCAAAAACCAATGATGCAACACCCTCATAATACATAATAGTACATCAAAAGTGATCTTTGGTATTTAACCGGCTAAAGCCATCTAAGAGTAAGATAAAACAATATAAAAGTACATAGACAAAGTTACATGTAAACATAATTCCCTCAAAAAAAAAAAAACATCTTTAATTAAAATACAACAACAACAAAATCAATGTCCTAAAAATACTTCACAGCTACATCCGAGCATAAACCGAAAATCCCTCTCCTGTAAAAAAAACAGAAAAAGAAAATCAACAATGTCTAACTACCTGCAAATTGAACTTTTTCTTTGCTTTCTTTACTTGTCCCTTCTAACCAGTCAACTATGAAGCCCCGATACTTCAAAATGAACGACGTACTGTATCTCATGTGTATCCTGCACCGATACCTGTCTGATACTTCCCGATACGTATCAGGAGAGTATCCGAATATTAAATTTTATTTTTTTAAAAAACAATTATCTGATACTTCCCGATACGTATCAGGAGAGTATCCAATAATTATCCTAATATCTGCCCCGATATTTCCCAATTAATGTTAACTAAAATAACTTAACTTTTGAGTACTAATGTGTTCTTTTTTGGATATAGTGCTTCTTTTTTGGATCGATATAGTATATCACTAACAATGCTCCTTTTGGATATAGTATAGCACTGATGGTGCTCTTTTTGAAATATATTGTGCATGTAATTGACTAATTATCACTCTCTTAATTATCAATATTATTTATATTTAAGTTGATGTGCTACGAGCCCATGTCTGGTTTCTTTTGTTTGTTAATATATTTGCATATTAAAAAAATGGTTATAATTATATTGTACATTTAATTATATTTTTTTTATTAACGTATCCCAGCCGTATCGGCGTATCGGCGTATCAGTGCAGTATCATATCCGTATCGTATCTCGTATTCGGGCTTCATAGCCAGTCAAGCTTGGACCCTGGACCTTGCATATATTATGCATTGTCCATACCAACTGAGTTAAGCTCAGGAGGGCCACAATATGGACGTTTAGCATAAGTAATTATTAAGAGGGATTCAAAATCCATTATACTTTGCAAACAAGATATGTCATTCCAAATTAGATGTTTTAGATGTACAAAAATAGATACAAGATAAACATATTAATGTAACAATTAATTGCAGATGAACGATAGAAACAATTACACAATAATACTTGGTGAACAAAAGCATGAATTAAATTCTCTTAGAAACAATAAAGGTGAGAGAGCTAGCAAGAGAGTTTCTGCAAACAAATTTAAAAGATGTATCAAGAATTTAACATCAAAATAGAAGTTATTTCGACTTTCCTAATTGGACCAAAAATTATTTGGAAAGTGATAAATGTGATAAGTTGGTCGATAGAGATAAAATGATATATTGAATAAGTGTAGAAAAGTGTTATGATATTAATAACAGTGTCATTAAAAGTGATATTAAACATGGTTTCATTTCGTTACCATATATATATAGAGAGAGCGCAGAAGCAAAATAATGTTACAAATATCTCGTAAATGTAGTTCAATTAGTAGCTATGAAATACATTACTTGTAAAAGAGTAGTGTTCAAGTATTAATTGTAATTCTCTCATTTTATCTACTACAATTCATTTTGCATTAAAAAAATAAGAAAGAAAAGAGTGTTCGTTCTCCCTTGCAACTTTTTCCCACCGAATTGAATTAATTAGGGGCTAAAAAACCAAATTAATCTTATTGGGAAGTTGGAATTACTCTTTCAATTTTTGTATTATGTAAACAATCTCAAACTGAATACTTTATAACCACAAACCAATTATTTGATGATCATGGTTTGGTTTAAATAAAATATTAGACAAACAGGAAAAAAGAATTAAAAATCCAAAAAGACACTTATCAAAATACAACAAAAGTGTCCTTAAAAAAAAAAACAACAAAAGTGCTTTTTTTTTTTACGGGCAAAGACAATTTATTAATAAGAAGGTAATATCTACAAAAGTGCTTATTTATAAAATAAAATAAAAAACTTAATTTACAACAACAACAAAACCTTTTTTTGTTACAAAACAACAAAACATTATATCTCACTGAGTAGGATCAGATCAGATACATAGATTAAATTATATTATTTTATCATAAACCAAATTCCAATCCAACACTTATATTTTTTTACTATGAAAATTGCAATTGAACGAAAATAAATGATCTTTTTTTCTTCCTTTACTAGTGCCTTCTAACCAGCCCAGCTTGTCACAGTGTGTTCACCTGCCAAATTTAATTAGAAACTCTAGAAAATATAATATCATTGAGATTTTGATTTTTAATTCAGTACGTCAATTTACATTTTTTTTTTTCAGTTTGTAATAAATTGAATTCTAAATTTTAACACAATGGATATTTAGCATAAAGGATGCAAAATCCATTACAATTTGCAAGCAAGATGTGTCATTAAAAGTTAGATGTTTTTGACGTATGAGTACAAAACACAGATACAAGTTATACATAAAAAATTAATAACACATAAACTGCAGAAACAAATATATACGATAATAACTTATTAAAGTGTATTAGTCAACAACCCCTTTCTTCCTCTCTCTTCTCTTCTTCTCAAACCCTAGCCGTTACCCCTTTCTTCTTCCTTCTTCTTCTTTTCAGAGGGGTGATTTAGGGTCAATTTTGTCCCAAAAATCACCCATCCGAATTGTTTTTCCTTCTATATCCTAATTGAATAAGTGATTTCACGTATTTTCTGTTTTCTTTCGTTTGTTTTTGTAATTTCGCTGTCTCTGAACGACTTTGTTTGTTTTGATTTCCCGTCTTTGTGCAGTGTGTTTTTGATTTTCCGTCTTAGTGCGATGTTTATTTGATTCAGGTTGAAAGATTAGCTTTGAGCAAGTGCAAATCCGATCAATGACAATGACTTTGGCGTCGTCAACGTTGCAAATCCGAAGACATGAGTATTTCGGAGACATGAATATAGTCATATTAGTCATATTTGTAGGCATAGGTACTTTGCCGTTTTATGCTATTAACATGGATGTTGTGAGTTTGTTCACAGATTCATCCTTTTTGTTTTTAGCGAATTTAGATTTGTATTGTATCGATGTACTCCATCAATTTGAATGAATGAATATCGTTTACTTTTGTAAAAAAAAAAACTTATTAAAGTATCAACTCCACCCACACATACTTGGTGAAGAAAAGCCTGAATTAAATTCTCTTAGAAACAATAAAGGTGAGAGAACTAGCAAAAGAGTTTCTGCAAACAATTTTAAAAACTCTATCAAGAATTTAACACACAAGAAATTATTTTGATTTTCATAATTGCACCAAATATTATTTTGATCATCATGACTAAACATGCATTCAATGTTCCTCTGTATTATTTTATTTTACTAACAAGTACAAAGAAAAAACCGAGAAACAAAGGTATAAGTTTTACCCTATATTGTATCTTTTTCGCGAATAATGCTAGGAGACAAAATATTGAACTCTAAAGAAGTCAGTTTGGCTCTGGCCTTTAGAGCTTCTTTCAAGTTCGAGCGAACCTCCATAAGCTCGGCATCGGTATTGGTAAGCTCGTTTTTCAATTCTTGTTTATGCATGTCCAAGTGCTCAAGGATCTCTCTAAAGACTTGTTCAGATCCCTCCACAGAACCATTCCATTCAGCCAATATTGCTCTTTGTTGCGCAAGAACTTGTTGTTCTCTAATTCGAATATCTTCGGATATTTCAGTCAAGAGTTTTTCACTATACTCGAGTTGCTCGACAAATATCCTGCTATACTTCTTGTGATCGAGCAAGAAGGCTTCGAGGTCGGACCACCATGCTCCCTCAAAAAACCATTTGAGATTTCCAATCAATTGTAAAATCTCAAATGCTAGACTTTCATCAACAACCGAGAATGGAGTGTTGTGAGCTAATAGCTCCAACAATTTATAAAGATACCAGTATGCACAAAATCGGAAGAAACGGGTTAAACAATCATTTCGCAAGACAAATCCACAACGAAGACGCCTGTTGTGATAGTCCATCAAAATGAAATTGGCAATGTTCATTGCCTGTTCAACCGTAAATCCAAGCAAATCAATCCCATTTTCATACATGTGGCGTTCAAGATTGGAGGAGAAGTTGAAAGCCATTGATTGAAATTGAAATTTGTGGGTGTTGCAGCAGGCACAGAAAAGGAGATATATGTTGAAGGTACGACGGATACAGAGAGAGATATGCTTAGGTTTATGGAGAGTGTAATATTGCACCTATTTATATATGCTTATGTTATTTTTTATTGTAATAAAATAATTATTATAGTCCTTGACCAAAAATAAATAAAATTAATGCGGTCAATAATGAATAAATATAATAATTTAAAGTAGTCAAAAGGAAAAAAAAATCAAGGTAATTATTGTTAGTTTTTTTGTCCTTACTTTTTGTCTTTGAAGCTTTTGCACACAGAATTTCATAAACTATCAATTCGTTCAAACTTGATATAATTGTTTTTCTCTCTCTTGCTAACGAGTGTTTTGAGACATTTTTTAAGGATTACAAATTAAAAAAGTATTCATTAAAAAAACATCAATTTCTATTATATAGAGTGCACGTATTTTCATAAAAACTTACCATTTAAGATCCTTAAAGAGTGTCTGACTTAAAGAGTGTCTGACACTCTTTAGCGTTTTCCTTGTTTTCAATACAAGGGTGTAAACACTTGTAGAGCAAAACACACCCACTGGGGTTTGAACTGACGACTAACACCACACATTCCAAACACTTTACCGCTAAACCGCTGCATATAGATTGATAGTATTTAAGGTTGAAGATATATAATGCATATTTTCGGCCTTATATGTACAAAAATATTATAATGGGCCCCAAAAATTATGAGGCCCAATGGTCTAGCTCAACTTCGACGGGCTATGGGCCGACCCTGATCTTCCTCATATAAGGAGTGGTTTACAACCAATTTTTAAGACTATTACTTTTCCCACCCTATGGAATTCTCGTGTGCCATATTTTTTTCCCAAAAATACCCCTTTCTGGATTATGTTTTCCAAATCAGATTGTTAGTATTTTCCGGATTTTAAAATCCGGAATGCTCTTTTTCTAGAATTTTTTTATTTTACCCTTTCAAATTCGTAAAATAAAATGCAAATAAACATAGAAAAAAAACAGAATTAAAAAGAACTAAAAGATAAAAATAACTCATTTTATTAATATATGAATAATAATTACAATAACGTTGAATCTTTTTAAGCTTATTACATAAGAACGTAAAACTATTTCTAATCTCCTAAGAGCCTAAGATGAGGGAGAAGAGAGAGGGGTAAGCTATACCAATGGCTCCGGGGGGGGGGGGAGAGGGGTAAGCGAACACCAAG
>Ga0315914_1005669_pt1 | contig 18067 bp, 11 predicted proteins | sample MpolenodulesMG_FD_203920 | JGI IMG/M metagenome (GOLD analysis project Ga0315914, IMG submission 203920) | Medicago polymorpha root nodule microbial communities from Los Angeles, California, United States - elongated nodules | ecosystem: Host-associated > Plants > Roots > Nodule | place: USA...
ATGTGGCAGAAAAAAAAAATCAAGGGTTGAGATTTAAAATTAAAAAAATAAATATTTGCTTAATAAAAATAAACAAATGTAATTTCTCTTCCGTGGTTAGCCTTCCCTTTCCCCTGTTACTGCTGCAATCTCTATCTTCTCTCCTCTCATCCCCTTTCGTCATCACCCGTCACTGCCTTCTTAGCCAATCACGATATAAGTTTTAAGTGCATAATGAAGCTACAATAGTTCTTAATTTCTTGAAGATCTGATTTTTTTCTCTCTCCCTTTTATATATGAAGTACTATGGCCACTACTAAAAAAAAAGCCATTTTGGGACAGATTTACGGACGGATTAGGGACGAAATTTGCTGACATTTCCCACGGAATTCGGACGAAATCGGACGGAGTTCGGACAGATAGGGTGTCGTCTGAAAAAGCCGTGTCGCAAATTAGAATTCCGTCCCAAAAATATTTCAGATGGATTTCGGACGCTTTTCACACTAACTCTGAAGTCTGAGTTTGTGGTATATTACGCTAAACTTCGGACGATTTTCAGACGGAATTAAGTAAAAATTTCCAACGGATTTCGGTTGGAATTAAGTTATTAAAACTTCCTACGGATTTCGGACAAAATTAACCAAATATTTAAAAAAAAAATCCTAAAACCAATATTCAATAAAAATAATTATCAGAGTGAAAATATAATCAGTCTCATAACATGTACTACTAAAACTCAATTCATTTCAGTAAAAATATAACAAGAGTATCACAATGTACTAATACAACAAAACAACTCAATATTCATTTCAGTAAAAATATAATATGAGTATCACAAAATGTACTTAATACAACTCAACATTCATATTAGCTAATAGAAATTTTAATAATAAATAAAATAAAACATTCCCGAGATGATCATCCTCTTGCATCCATAGGAGCGAATCAAGCTCAGTTGCATCATCAGTTACCAAAGCGACGTCAAGACTTAATCTCTAGTACTCCTACATAAAAATTAACATGATCAGAAAATTATTAAAAACAAATGAAGGAGAAAAACGGTATAAACCCTCAGAAAAACCATGGTAATTATCATGAGACTTATCTATAACCACTCAATTTATTAAAACTCTACTAAACAACAAAACTCGACCCAAATTAACAAGCTCAAAGACAGGTACAAACACGATACTAACAACTGCATAACCCCCATAGCAGTTGAGCAAAAAAAAAAAGCATTAATGTCTGCAAAGTCAGAGTCATAACCAGCAAAATAACTCCTAAACCAGCAAAAATAAACCTGCACAAAACCAGAAGAAATTGAGCATACGAAGGGAGAAAATTGATGATAGATATCTGAACCAAAAAAACCAGAACAACATCTATGTTTGATTTGAAATTGTGCACCTTACATCATCTAAGTTTGACATGCATGGTATGCGTAAAATGTGAGAATTGGATCTGCCACTTTTGTAGCTTCAACCCTCTAAATTACCAAAACTATCGAATAATAATTTGTGGCGGGGGCAATGAGCATTTGTTATCCCATATTTTGGACTCAGATTTACATACATGTATGTTAATTAATATCTAACACTTTTATTAGTGCTTACCTAGTCAACTAATATCTGACAATTTATCCTTAGTACTAACTTGAGAAAACTTGAATTCATTGATTTGAGGTTTCAAATCGAACATGTCAAGTAAAGATTCTGCTAGATCTGAAACAGAAACAAACACATAAGAAGCATAAAAGGATGAACGGTAACTAAGTCAAAACAAATACAACTTATGAACGATGACTATAAAATTTCAATTTGAGCAGAGAAAGCTCAACATAAAAGTCATCATAATAAAAAAAAGAAGTAGATAGAATCACAAAGTGCACTATAAAAGCTTATTTCAATATAAATCAATCACTAAAGAATGATGGATCAAGTTTGCAAAGACTAATTCTCTAATCTCATCTTAAGAATGATCAACATGTCAAAGTGACACTACTAAAAAGACCATCTCCAGCCTCACTTATATATATATATATATATACCGTGCAAGAGAAAACAACAACAAATTAATAACTGCAACACCAAAAATTAGTGTACCTAATTAGATTACAAAGAATGATAATGTGATCAAACAAGAAAAAAAAAAGAGGTTTTGTTAAAGAGGCAATCTAACGTTTTGTTTTTGGCATACATAGTTTCCTACTAGAAAGTTGTAGATAACATCTAACTCTATAGTTTAAAGACACAGTATTGGCTCACTCTTAACTATAAACTTGCATTGGTTTCAAATCTAGGATCAACCTCATATTTCTTTTCTGTAATTAACTAGCACTGTCACAAACTACATCCTGCAATTTGCAATTCAAACCCTATTCTTATTCCCAACTCATTATAATGTTAAAACATACTCAAACAAGACCTTTTGTATAATTAGTAACTGCATAACCAAAACCCATTATACTGTTCTATGTCTTTATAGGAAAAACCCAACAACAAATTAATCTAACAATCATCAATAATCAGCAACAAATCATAAATATCAAAACAAAATTATAAAATTAAAAAGGAAAAACCCAAAACACCACAAATCAGCCCATTTATCATATTAACATCAGTTCAATATGATATAAAAAAACCCATAACATAAATGAACAAATGACCAAAATTTAATCAACATAGATACAGATTCCCCCAAATCACCATATCACTAACCCTATTAAGTAAAACAATACCTTGAATGAAAAATTGAGAATCTGAAGAGAAAGAGTCGAAATTGACTTTGGAAGAGCTGAAATCTAAAGAGAGGTTTTCGCCAATCTGAAGAGGAATAGCGGAAATATGAAGATGGAGATGCGAAATCTGAAGCAAAACCTGAAAAGGAAGAGCGAAACTGAGAAAGTGATTTATCAAAGGAGTTGTGGTACGAATTTGATTTTTTTTTAGGGATTGTAGAGAGAACACACGAGGGAACGTTTTAACACTAGATATGAAAAGAATTTATAAATATTGGCCGTCCGAAATCCGTCTCAATGTTTCACACGGTTTTGGGACGAATTTGTTGTTTTTAAGGAAATTCATGGGAAAAACACTTTTTGAACATGTCATATAAATTTCACACGATTTTGGGACGGATTTGGGACGAAAATTCCGCTCCGTTAAAACTGTCCCGAAAATTTCAGACAAAATCGTATCCGTCCGAAAATTCCGTCAGAAAACACTGTTTTTTTAGTAGTGGGCACTGATCTTGCGATTTATGTTACTGGTACATGATAAATGAGCTTTTTTGGTTATTGTTTTCAGATTGTATACAAAAATTTCATCGATGAAATATTTCACCAGTAATACGTGGTGGCGACGATGGATTTGTTTGTGATGGGGGCAGCGAAACGACGATGATAGGAATATGGGAGAGTGACGACGTTGTGATTTAGTGAGAGAACGACGACGACGAGCGGTGGAGGTGGGGTGGTGGTGGGCGGCGATGAGAGGAGAGGGGAAACGATGATTGAGATAGCAGTAACAGGGCAACATGGGAGAACGAGGGTAAACAAATTGCATTTTTATTTTATTTTTAGTAAACAAATATTTATTTTTTTAATTTTAAATCCCAGCCCTTGATTGATTTTTTGCCACATGTCTTGCATCCAAGCCTTAAATGGACTAAATGGAGCAAGTGGTAAATGGAGCATATCTTGACCCAACTTCTACTAAATCAATGCCTCCATAATTTTATAAACTCGCGGTATCACCATGAGTTTGACAAACGCAAGACCCTCCATCCGAGCAAACATACTTTAGATTTAACGTCATATTAATCTTCTTTTTTTCCTTCTATTTTTTGGCTCTCAAAAGTCAAAGAGTAGTGCTATATGGCACGACACAATTGTCGCACCATATGCACGAAAACATGTACTATTTGCATTTTGTTTCCTAATTAGTGGCTCCCTTCATGATTTCCAGCGTTTGTTTTTTAATTATAGCATTTAAAAAAATGATTTAAAAACACAATTTTTATATGTTTTTACCCATATGATAGGTGTTCAAATCTAAATCGATATCGTAACAAAAAAAAATCTAAACTGATACAAATTAAATTCATAAACTCATCTAAAAGAATCAAATACTCTACATCTAAAAGAATCGAAAACTCTACATAAAGCCAAATATTATTGGTTTGACTTTTTTAAAATCAAATCAAACCGCACACATATATTTTAACTTATTTCTATTTTGATATATTAAATTAATCTAATTATTCTTTTGTTTCGGTTTGATTTAGTTTCAAAAAATATACTCAAAATCTATTTGATCCAAACAATTCTCACAAAAGTACATACATATCCAATAATAATCACTTTTTATTTATTTGTAAAAAAAAATCTCTTTTTTGGTTAAAGCAAAACACTAGGAATCATTTTCATTTCTTAGAATGACTAGGAATATAAAAATACTACAAATTATGATAAAAGCCATTCATGATTAAGTAAAATGCGTGAGGCAAATGTTTTCGTGCATGGTGTGCGACAAATGTGTCGTGCCATAAATCATTTTCCAAAGTCAAAACCCTCGTTTTCACCAAAATCAAGTTTAGATTTAAACGTTGAAGAAAGCCAGAATTTAAAATCAATTCCAGAGGACAACTTGCCTTGTGGATTCCCTAAGGTTTTGTTTGGGAGTTTGGAGGGGAAGGAAGGAGAGGGTTTTGGGAAAAAGGAAGGGGAAAGTGGAAGAAATAGAGGATATTGAGAGAGGAGGACTTCAGAGGTTAATTTTTCTCCATAATACAAAACCCTCATCTTCAAATTTAATATATGTTGTTATAATATTCTTATTATTAAAAATATATGAATCATAAATATTGATTTATCATTATCTAAAAAGATACTCTTTCAAAAAAATATGAAACATTTTTTTATTTTCCTCTATATTTCTTACCCCCAAAATCTTCCATTCCCCTCCCTTTCAAACTGCCAAACAAAGCCTAAGTAGCAATGCAACAAGTAGGCCTACAAGAATAATTAAAACAAAAGAAAATGGAAAGCATACTTAAATTAAAATAGTAAGAAGTTGGAGACATGTCAACAAATGCAGGTGACGGCATTTAGAATTAGTTATGTTACGTGTTTGTTTTTTTGGACAAAGTTACGTGTTTGTTTGATCTCACGTTAATATATGCTCCAATAACCTCAATTTTTTTTATGGAGAAAGAGAAGAAAAGAAAAATAAGAGACGCCATTTGTTCACAAACTTGTGGAATAAAACTGCTCATAAATTTTGGGACTATAATTAAATTCACAGGAAAAAACCACAAAAAACAAAATTTAAAGGAGGCTGGTGTCCTATGGTATATTCGTATACGTTATTAGTAGTTGGTTTGAGGCAATACATGCAACTTTCTTTTTTATTTTTCCGTTAGAAATATTGTATAATTAAATACAAACAAACGATAATAATGAAATTTGAGTCAATGTTCTCATGCAAACTACGTCTTTATATACACTACTCTAAATTCCACCATATACGTTAATTTGTTACATCTAATTTTTAGGAGAGGATATTAGGACATATTAAATTAGTTACATCTAATTTTAGAACAACATATCAATACAATATATCTCATAATAACAAAAAAAAGTAGTAACTTTATGAATGGGATTTGGTTTAATTTTGAAATATGTATCTAATATCGGACATTAAAAAACATTTAACAATATTTGAAATTAGTACGATCTTCAGTTTGAGAGAAATTGGATTAATTTTTCAGTTGATAGGAGCATTGCAAAATACAAAAATTTATGTCCACTAAATTGCTTAATAAAATAAAAAATGAAGATGGTATCTTTAAACTATCATTTTTACTAAAAAAAAAACTTTGAGGTTAGACTTTTTAAATTTCTATATAGTCGAGAAGTTTAATTTAGTCAAAGACACCTAAATTTTTATTAAATTTGCATATAAACATGATCAATTATCTTTCTTAATATGTGTAATTTAATAATTCCTAAAAAAAGTGTAATTTAATCATTTTTCCGTATAATTCATTCTTCTTGTGGGATTATGTGATAATAGTAGGATATATATGACATAAATTAACAGAACTTATTTTAGTACCATGTAGTTTTGTTGTATACAGGTACTCTGTAAGAAAAATTAATTTAAAATTACTTTAAACTAATTAAATATAAAAAAATGACATAACATTTAATAATTGAATGATGAATGTGTGTCTAACTAAACTCCATGACACCAGAATTTTCACTAACTTAATATTCAAGCTAACTAAAACAATAGTTTTTTTTATCCAATGAAACGATACTATATATAAAACCAAAGTATTAGTATATCTAACCACATTTAATGATAGTCACATATGAATCATCCACCTTAAGGTATGAGATTTGTTGCGGTCACTAACGGCATGTAATCACACATTTAGTGATTGTGTGACTGTGATCAAAATCAGACGATTTAGATCTCAAGTTTAATATTTTTAACTTTAAAGAAAATTAAACTCGAGAATATTTTAATCTTTTTGTTTTTGTTTTGACCAATGGGGATATTTCAATCTTGTTCGAACGGTCATTCAGACATTCAGTGAATGTGTGTGATCAGCAAATCCAATTTCTCCATCCTATATACATTTTTTTCATTGGTAATCGGTAATACACATTATCATAATTAAAGATGAATGTGAAGACCACATGGACACATATCACAATTGAATGTGGGTGTACAATTGATACATGCCACCTAAGGTGGTCTATGTATCACCACCTAATTTAAATAGTATTATGCACCATATATCTTCAAGATTTTTCCTTCACCGGGTCCAACTAATTAGAGTATTTTTTGTCAAAATAAAGAGTCCAACTAATAACGATACAGTCCGTGCACACGAAACTCAACGGCCAAATATACTGAATTTGAGGCTCATCCTAGAATATGGGGTCCAATAAAAAAATAACTTTTGATTGAATTCAACCAATTACAAACTCTAGTTTTTCGATGGGACCCATTGCATGGCATGAAGCTCGTAATTGTTTCTCATGCTACCTTAATTTGTTCATCTCCGTCTCTATATAAACCTCACGACACTTGTACATTTTCATACTAAACAAACAAACAAAAACAAAGTTTAGAATCTCTCAAACTTCTGCTTTAATTTGCATTTAGAATCTCTCAAACTTGTTCTTTCTTCAACTAGTTTTTTATTTTGTAGCTATGGGGTTCAAAAACTTGGGTTTTCTTATTTTTGTTGCGACAGTATTGAATGTACTTGTTGGTCAATATGTCAATTGCAAGGGTACTAATGGTAATCATTATCATCGTCGTAGTGGTCGTCATCATCAGCATCATGATAACTCACACACTCACTTAGGCAATAGTGAAACTCTTTTCCAAAGTGGTTTTGTTCAACGAAATGGAACTAATTTTGTTCTGAACGGCAAACGATTGTACTTAAATGGGTTCAATTCGTATTTTTTAATGATCGTAGCATCAGACCCATCAACAATGTCTAAAGTTACTACAACTTTTCAAGAAGCTTCCCAAAATGGTTTAAACTTAGCAAGAACATGGGCCTTCAATGATGGAAGTTATAAAGCTCTTCAAATTTCACCCGGTTCTTATAACGAAGATATATTCAAGGTATTCATTAGTTGCATCTTATCATAATGGTCATCTAAATAAATTTATGTTTTGCTTGTGTTGTCACATACACACATATTCTTATCATGATAGTAACTTAAATTTGATGTTCGTACATATTTTATATTTATTGAAATTTTTATTTTAAAAAGTATATATGTACTATTAAACAAAATGAGATTAGCGATGAAAACTAAAATCACTCTTTAATTTTCTCTCCACTAAATTTAGTGATGGGTTTAGAGAGGAATTTCACGTTTCTCTTTTGTGTAATTCCCCTCGCCAGTATAATTTTTTATTAGTGATACATCAACCTAATTGACTTACTTCATACGTTAGATTTGCATGGGATAAACTTAATTCATATACGACTATTAATTATATTTTTGGTTATTTAAATTATATTTTTAATTTGGTAGTTTTGGTGAATAAAAATATTTGTATATGCTGCAGGGATTGGATTTTGTGATTTCAGAAGCAGGGAAGAATGGAGTGCAATTGATATTAAGTTTAGTGAATAATTGGAATGATTATGGTGGAAAAAGTCAATATGTGAAATGGGCCAAAGAACAGGGTCAGAACGTGAACAATGATGATGATTTCTACGTACATCCTATTGTTAAACAATATTACAAAAACCATGTTGCGGTAAGAATATAAACTGCTAATGAGGAAAGACAAATACGGATCTTTTCCTACTCATGTTCAATAAATAATCCAAATGACTGAGAATATTATATATATATAATATGGAAAACAAGTAGTCTCTAAAATTTAAAAACTATAATACTCCCTCAAAATTTTAAAACATCAATAGTCTTGAAACAAAATTAAAGCTAAACCATATGGAAAAGAGATACATGCAAACACATGATATATTTTCCATATTCACTATTTACAAAGTTTGATAAATTCTCACGAAAAAATAAATAGACACAAACTTTAACATAAAGCATATATTTTAAATTTTGATGAATTTGATTGAATGTGTGTAGGCTATTTTGACGAGAAATAATAGTATTACTGGATTGGCATATAAGGATGACCCGACCATTTTTGCATGGGAGCTTATGAATGAACCTCGTTCTCAAAGTGACTCTTCCGGCAAATCATTACAGGTTTATTTCCCTAGCTACTTAGTTTTTGTCAATAGTAGTTGTTGACATAAAATTTACTAGAAGTTGCTAACTATATTAGTTACAGGATTGGGTGAGTGAAATGGCTGCTTATGTGAAGTCTATTGATAGCAACCATTTACTAGAAGTTGGTCTTGAAGGATTTTACGGTGAATCAATGCCGGAAAAGAATCCCGGATATGGAGTCGGAACTGATTTCCTTTCCAATAACCAAGTTCCTGAAATTGATTTCGCCACCATTCATCTCTACCCTGAATCATGGTAAATAAATCCTACATATAGTAATTTTTCTTCATCTATTCAACATATATTAATATGAATAAATTCTACTTAGTAATCTATAATGTGAATTATGGATGCAGGGTATCAAGTTCAGACGAAGCTGTTCAAGATGCATTTGTTGACAAGTGGGTTCAAGACCATATTCAAGACTCAAAAGACATTTTAAATAAGCCAATTCTTATTACTGAGTTTGGAAAGTCTTCAAAATCTTTAGGGTATAGTGTGGAAAAGAGGAACAGTTACTTTGAAAAGCTATACAATTTCGTATATGATAGTGCTAGCAATGGAGGAGCATGTGCTGGTGGCCTTTTCTGGCAGTTCATAGCCCAAGGATTGGATAGCTTTCGTGATGGATATGAAGTCATACTTGAGGAGAACCCTTCAACTGTTACTGTTATTAGTCAACAATATAAGAGAATGTCAAATCTTAAATAGCTACCATAATAATAATAATAATAATAATAATAATAATAATAATGTTATCAAATGATCCGGTATTTCTAGCCATAATTAATGCATGGCATAATGTAATGTAATGTTATGATAAGAATAAAGAATTTGAATAAAAGAAAAGGAAATGTTCCATGATTTATTGAGAGATCTGATTTATAGTAGTTATTGCTTTATATCATCGTTTATTAGTCAATAACTCCGAGTCCATATATAAACTCAAAAACATGTCCACAAGAAATGTTGCTTCAACTATAAGTCCTTTTCCAATAATATAACCTACTCTCAACCGGTGATCTCATGCCAACGATTAACTGCTACAAGAATAGTTGTAGTGATATGACATACACCAGAGGGGAGAGAAAGCAGTTCTGCTTAATATACAAAAAAAACCAATTTACATATTCAAAAAAGAGGCCAATTTAAGATCAACTTTACAAACTTGTAGTATTGATCTCCGTGTGCCATTTAGTTTTTCAACTATAACCTTAAAAGTTAAAAAGCCAAAATTATTGTTAATTTTTGTAAGATGAGTAGTTGAAGGTCAACTATGCTTTATTTTTATCTATCATAAGATTTCATTACACTTTATTTGGGAATTTGGAGGGGAGGGGATGAGAGAAAATTGGAGATGAAATAATTGTGAAATTTTTCACATTTTTTGAAAGAGTACTTTTTATATAATGATAAAAAAAAGTTGAAGGGTTTACGTAATGATAAATTAATGTTTATTTTTTAATTTTTAGAATATTATAACAACATAGAATTTGAAAAATTCGTATAAATCCTTTTAAACCCTCCAAAAATCTCCTTCAAAACAATTTTTAGACATCTTTATACCAAAATTCTACTCCCACACTTGACATTGAAACACGAACATACCATGCCTTAGCTAAAAGTGTGTGTGTGTGTGTATATATATATCAACCACACCTTAGATTTAGTAAAGCCAAATCCCCCTATAAGCTACTCTCCATTCAAGCAATCTCCCCGGCCTAATATTTTGCTTCGAACACATCTTACTAAAGGGAGGGGCAGTTGGCGGAGCCAGGATTTATATAGAGTATGGGTGAAAAATTTATCGCAAATTCACATGTGACATAATATACATAAATAGTCATAAATCAAAATAAAAGAGGATCATCATTAATTATCCCAAACACTACCTCTCAATGTGGCCAACCTAGCTTTAACGACATTAATTAATTTCATGGCAAGCACAATATTAAGATCTTTTCTTTGCAAGATTTTTGAAAGCTCGTTTGTGATACCAAACAACTTTAACATTAACTTCAAAATGAAAGCAAATTTAAAGCTTTCCATTTTTTTCCATCAAATCCGCCGCTTGAGATGGTCCACGTCCATCTTCATGAACCATACTAAGCACCACTAACACGGAGGACCACATCTGGTCCAAACGAAGTAAGGTAGTATGATGTGAACCCCATCTAGTATCCCCGGGTCTAGCGAGAGTAGATGATTGGTGCGAGCCCCTTTCTGTAGATATTTCACCATTCTCAAGTCTATTCAAAATATCTCGGTGTTGTGCCTCTGTCAAAGCATCCTTTCTCTTGCAAGATGTACTAGATGTTGTTATAATCAAGGAGATGCACTCAAAGAAATCATTAATAGATGAGCAACTACTAGCAGTAGACACAATCACCAATTGCATGCAGTGAGCATAACAATGGACATAGAAAGCATAAGGGTTTTCATCTAAGATCTTTCTTTACAAACCATTAAATTCACCTTTCATATTTGAAGCCCCATCATATCCTTGCCCTCGTATCCTGAAATAGATAACTTGTAACGATCAAGAATATCATAAAGAGCATTCTTTAGTGCCTCGGAAGTAGTATCTTTGACATGATGTAGAGCAAGAAATCGTTTCACAACTTCCCCTTTGTCGTTCAAGAACCTAGAAAACAAATTCAACAAGGTTATACTAAGGTATGGAGATAGATAGTGGCTGCTATTATTGCTGTATGTTGACTTATAAATGTGCAGTGGTCCATCACGTATAAATGTGCAAAGGGAGTACGAGGAAAACTTGTTAATTTTGGTTGCATTGGACCCTTCAATACATATGCCATCCTCACATCGTCTTGAATATCCGGAGCATACAAATGAATTTGTTTCCTAAGACCTGGATCACGCACAATCTCATTTGGATTAAACTCATTGGCCACATTAGGCGGTGGTTCTTCTACTTCGGCTTCCAGTTGCACAACATTCACATTCTCAATACTTGTTCTATCAACCAAAAACCTCCTCATCTCTGAGAATAGAGATTGGGGTATAAAATGTTAAATGAAAATATAGTACTGTTGAAAAGTCAGACATTACTAAGAATTTCAAAATACATATGTATTCAATAGCAGACCACAACTCTACAAATAAACAAAAATGTTAAATCAAAATATAGGACTGTTGAAAAACGAGACATTAAAACAGAGTATAAGCAGAGTGATGCCAACATTTTTTAACACCAATTTTTACAAAATCAAAATTTTTCAATTAATCAATTCATTATAACCAATTCATCAACCATTAACACCAATTCATCAACCATTAATCAATTTTTGAATTACAAAATCACAAATAATCAATTTTTCTAAAACCCTAAAACAACTAAACAAGGAAGGAAGGAAAAGCGATTACCTTTAGAGTGAATGAGAAGAGATTAGCAACTAGAGAACAGATTAGCAACCATAGCTATTGAAGAAGAAAAGAGACAGAGAGGTAGAAAGCTGAGAGCAAAAGGCAGGGTCGCAGAGAGCTGAGTGAGAACGAGACTTGTGTTTTCTTTTCCGTAAACGCGCGTTTGTTTGTGATTTGTGAACATGAAAGGGTTTGCCCAATAATTTTTTTTTGTAAGTCTGTTAATGGGCTTTTGGGTTGGGTCTAATGTGAAAAATTATCGATCGAGCCCGGACGACCGGCCGGGGTCGCCCGCAGGGCGGTGAAACCGCCCCTGGGGAGGGGATTGTCTCCGGTTTCTTCCTCTCATGTGTGATCTAACTCATCATTAAATAAGTGAGATAATGTATTTGTAATATTAAAAAAGAAGAGAGAGTGTGAAACAATACAAAAAAATGGAATATTAGGGGAACAATTGATATTGATTGGCTATCTCCGAGACACTATATCATTCAACAAACATTATGGCAACTTCAACGTTGAGGACAATGGTGATTTTTAATAGAACTAGAAATGGTAATGTAATGAGTCAAATAGTAGAAAAGGGCAATATAAAAAGTGTGAATATGGACTCTTATAAATAAGAGAAGACCAAAGAAAAAAAAGGATGAAAAATTGTGATGTAATAATCATGTTTTCTACTTGTATTATCCTACTCAAGATTCTCTCTAATTATTCCTTCTTTATTGTACTCATTCAAGCTTATACATTGGCTTTTTTGTTTTTAGGGAAGCTTATACATTAGCTATGAAGCTTATTGTTTTAATTCAATTTTAATTATTAACAAAAAAGTTATAAAATAATTAATTGGAATACCTGCTATTTTTTATTCATATGAAAGCTCTTTCAGCTTACTGTGCTTATAATCTATAAGCTATTAATGATAAGTTCGTTTATTTTGCTTGTCAAACAACCTTGATTAGATTTTATTTTTTTGCTTATAATAATAATTGTAGCAAAAGAAACATAAATAAATTAAAATAATCTAGTAAAAAATCAGAGGCGTCCGTCCATACCATCAACGTTGAGACAAGTCAACCAATATTATTGCTCAAATTACGCAGATGTGATGGCATTTGTAGAGTAGAATTAGTTATGTTACGTGTTTTTTTTGGACAAAAGTTACGTGTTTGTTTTTTTTTGGACAAATACTCTAATTAAAACCTAACCTTTTTTTTTTGTGGAAGCCATTCGTTCGCATACGTTAAAGAAATGACAATCAAAATTTAAACCAGCTAGGATGATGTCTTACGGTATATGCGCACGCGTCCATGCAATGCAAACTTTTTTCTTTCTTACGGTAAGATAATTCCCATGCAAACTACATCAACTCTTTATTAAAAAAAACAAAAAGCTACATCGGACTAATTTAGCCCTGTTTTACTATCCAAAAACAACTAATTGGTCCACGTGTCCACCTTCCCATCCTCTCTGAGAAGTGAAAACTGTGTTTGCACAGTTTTAATTTTAATAAATAATAATATCCCATAAAATTTGAATTTTGATATCTTTGATGATGATTTTCACTTGGACTGACGGTTGATATTAATTATCATTCAACCAGAGACAAATGATACTTAGTTATGGATAAATTATTTGAATCATTTTTACCTATCATCATTAACCTCACAATTGAATGATTTTGTTAAAAAAAAAGGATATATTGTTCACTTATAAGAAAATTATTCAGTGATGGTGCTTGAAAGGGGGATAGAGAACTTGCAGAATGTGATGCACTTCTCCGCAACTCTGAAGGAAAGTGGATTAAATGATACATTAGGAAAATTGGAGTTTGTGACACCCTTATTGTTGAGATGTTGGTATTATTCATTGGTTTGGATATGAAATGTTAAAAACTGAACCAATTCAATAGAAAAACCGCAAACCGAACCAACCCAAATCGAAACTGCAAAAAATCGTATTTGGTTCGGATGTATTCAGATCATTTTTTTACTCAACCGTATGGTTTGGTTTGGTTTGCGGTTTTCATCTTATCAACCAAACCAATCCAAACCAAACCGCAACATAAGAAAAAACACTAATTAAACATATGTTAGCTAGACCAATACTCAATGGAAACTTTTATAAAATGACATATATTTTCTCTTGTTAAGTTTCTTCTTTGCTTTTAACTTCAAAAATGTATTTATGTGCTACTTAAACTTTTAGAGAATGATAAAATCTTAGCTTTTTGCATTTCTTACAAAAAAGATTACTTTTTGTCCACGTTTTTAATTTGATCTATGTAGTTGCGAACATTGTTGGATAAAAATAAAACTGTAATGTTCGATGAAATTTAAAACATTATTGAGAACACTAATGAAAATATTTTGTGTTTTAGTTTTTTAACTTGATTTTATCGTCGGAAACAAAAAAATTATATTGTCTCCAAAAACCGCACCAACCGATCCAACCCAAGCCGCATTGGTTTGGTTTGATTCAGATTGTATTTTAAAAGTCAACCAAACCAAACCAAACCGCACACATTTTTATCTTGCGGTTCGAGTGACTTTTAGCCTCAAAACCGAACCAACCCGCACCGCGAACACCCCTATTTGCTTGGAAGGAGCGCATTTCTAGTCTCATTGTTGAAAGTGACTCTAAAATTTCTACTACTCCCTCCGTCCCGAATTAACTGAGCCAAAAGCTCATTTCACACGTATTAAGAAAAATGTATAAATGAATGAGAGAAAAAAATAGTTTTAAATGCACTTGTTAAGTATTAGTGCATTCCCCACTGTCATAAATGTAAAGTGAAATATATTGAATTTGAAATGATGAAAGTAGTATTAATTAGAGTTATAAAGGGGAAAAATAATTAATATTGTATTGAAAAGTGAAATGACTCAGTTATTTTGGGACATTTTTTTTGTGTGCAAATGACTTAGTTATTATGGAACGGAGGGAGTATATGGTTACAAATTACAACAAGTTTATTGGGAAGGTTCCCACTTTGATGTGTTGAACTCAAACCCTTTTAGATTTAGATTGGCGTCCCAATTTCATCATACATGGAGGGAAGACAAAATATTGTGTTGATTGATTAACTAAACTTAACTTATCGTTAGATTCTTTAAATTGTACTAGTGTGGAGGCGCTTCTAAGTGAGCCTCAAATATTATTTTTAATGATACTTTCGAAGCTTGCATGTTTAGAAATGTTGATTTAATTTTTTAATTTTGTTTCTTCTTCTTTAGACTTAGACTCTCTTTCGTACCAAAAAAAAATACTTAATTGAGCGAGACAATGCTCATAATAAATCACGAAAACTACTCATTTCATGTCTATTAGATACATGAGTAAGTTTTCCTCTTTCAAATGAACTTTCTCCCATACAAAAATCTAACGATTATTATTGATAGTCCACGATGAACCAGTCAACCTAGATACTTTTTCTTCATAGGTAAGTACAAGGATTATTAAGGAAGAAATTAAATAAATAGTATGCTCCATAATATTTCTTCATACTTCACCAGGTCCAAATAATGATACAGTCCATGCACACGAAACTCAACGGCCAAAAAAACTGAATTTGAGGCTAATCCTACAATATGGGGTCCAATAAAAAATAATTTTTGAATGAATTCTACCAATTACAAACTCTTCAGATTTTGGTGGACCCACTGCATGGCATGAAGCTCATAATTTGTTTCTTATGCTACCTAATCGTTCATCTCCGTCTCTATATAAAGCTCTCTACACTCTTGTCAATTCTCCCATAGAAACTAAACAAACAAACAAAACAAATATTAGTATCTCTCAAACTTGTGTTTTAATTTGCATATTTGTTCTTTCATTAACTAGTTTTTTGGTGTTGTTGTTATGGGGTTCCAAAAGTTGGGTTTTATAGTGTTTTTGGTGACAATATTGAATGTAATTGTTGGTCAATATGTGAATTGCAAGGGTATTGATGGTAACCATCATCATCAACATCATCATAATTCACACACTCACTCAACCAATAGTAAAACTAGACTTTACAAAAATGGTTTTGTTCAACGAAATGGAACTCATTTTGTTTTGAACGGAAAATCACTGTACTTGAACGGGTTCAATTCCTATTTTTTAATGAACATAGCTTCAGACCCATCAACAATGTCCAAAGTTACTACAACTTTTCAGAAAGCATCCCAAAATGGTTTGAACTTAGCAAGAACATGGGCCTTCAATGATGGAGGTTATAAAGCCCTTCAAATTTCACCCGGTTCTTATGATGAGAATGTATTCAGGGTAATAATGAATTGCATCTTATAATAATGATCACATAAACAAATAAATGTATGTTTTGCTTGTGCTGTGTGTGCACGTATTTTATTTTATGTACATACACATATATTTTATTACCATGATAGTAACTTAAATTTGATATTCCTACATATTTTAAATTAGTGGAAAACTTTATTTTAAGGTGACAACTAGGGTACCCATGGAAGAATGGTGGATAATTTACCTCAACTAATGAACTTTCACATTTTTAGGTGGTATCCATGAACTATTTTGACCCCACCAATAAATTGCTCATTTTCATTAGTTGGAGGGTAAATTACCCACATTTTTCAAAGGTAATTTAGAAAAAAACCTTATTTTAAATAAATTATATATACTTTTTTAAAAAAAAAAAGGGGTTTAAAACAATTAACCACAAAAATTGGTGACGAAAAATGAAATCTCTATTCAATTTTCTCCTCCCTAAATTTAATGACAGATTTAGAGAGATCTTTCTAGTTTTTCTTGAATAATTTTTTCTCACTAGTTTAGTTTTTTTATAGTAGTGATATATCAACTTAATTGACCGATTGACTAATTTCATATCATTTGTGAGATTGCATGAATTAAACTTGATACAAAAGGTACTATTTAATATTTTCTTGTAATTTAAATTATAATTTAAATTTGGTAACTTTTAGTGAATATTTGCTTGTGTTGTAGGGATTGGATTTTGTGATATCAGAAGCAGGGAAAAATAGAGTGCAATTGATATTAAGTTTGGTGAATAATTGGAATGATTATGGTGGAAAAAGTCAATATGTCAAATGGGCGAAAGAACGTGGCCAGAATGTGAACAATGATGATGATTTCTTCATACATCCCATTGTTAAACAATATTATAAAAACCATGTCAGGGTAAGAATATGAATTGCTAATGAGCAAAGACAAATACGGATTTTTTTTCCTAATGAGTAATGACTGAGCATATCTTATAATATGTAAGCTCCATTTTTTTGTAAATGTCGAGGTATTTTTGAAAAACCTGTCAAAAAAGAAAGGTGTTTTTTAAAAAAGAAGACTCAATAAACTGTAACAAGTGGAACCACATCCAAAACAAGTAGTCTCTAAAATTTAAAAACTATATAGTTGAGGCAGATAGTAGATTAAAATCATTTACTGAAACATGTTAAGAGTCAAATATCCATATTTTATATTTAATTAATATATTATTAATTGTACTGCAATTTTCTAGGTTCTACATATTTAACTCATTAAAGGAATAGTTGAAAAAAAATAGTTAGACCTTAAAATTTTAAAACATCAAAGTTTTGAAACATAATAAAGGCTAAAACATAGAGAGAAAGAGGTACATGCATACTTGTCAAATATCCATAGTTTGGCTATTCACAAAGTTTGATAAATTCTCATTTTATCATACATACACAAAAAAATAGACACAAAATTTAAACATAAAAGCATATATTTTAAATTTTGATGAATTTGATTGAATGTGTGTAGGCTATTTTGACGAGAAATAACAGTATTACTGGATTGGCATATAAGGATGACCCGACCATTTTTGCATGGGAGCTTATGAATGAACCTCGTTCTCAAAGTGACTCTTCCGGCAAATCATTACAGGTTTATTTCCCTAGCTAC
>Ga0315914_1005670_pt1 | contig 18065 bp, 5 predicted proteins | sample MpolenodulesMG_FD_203920 | JGI IMG/M metagenome (GOLD analysis project Ga0315914, IMG submission 203920) | Medicago polymorpha root nodule microbial communities from Los Angeles, California, United States - elongated nodules | ecosystem: Host-associated > Plants > Roots > Nodule | place: USA...
TGAAAATAGGGGGGGGGGGGATCAAAATTGAATTTAAGCTTAAAATCTATTGAGATTGGCGGCATAGGATGGAGGTTCATCGGGGTGTTGAAATGTGGTTGCTTCCTCTAGATTAGGGGTGGGAATGAGTCAGGCCGAGCCGGCCTTTGCTTAAATAGGCTAGGCCTGGTTGAAAAAACTAAGGCCTAAGGCTTGGTCTTTTACCTGTCAAAGGCTTTATTTTAAGTCTGGCCCAACCTTTTAAAAAACTTGGCATGATCTATTAGCCTGGCTAAAAGCCTAGTTTGTGTTACAAATTTCAAAGAGAGTTTGTTCATCAATTTTTTTTCCTTTCAATTTGTGCAACATACTTAATATAGAGGTAAACATTAATTAGATACAAATTAAACTAATAAAACACAATTGGTGTGAGTAACTCTTGCCTCGTTAGATGAAGTTCATCTAATATATGAGGGAAATACCAAGAGTTGTGTTGTATCCCAAATACAAAATAAATAAATAAAAACTGAAATAATAATAGTTATGGTACAAGAATTTGAAGGATCGGTAATTATTTTTGATATATATATAATAATAATAATAAATGTGGAAAAATATAATATTCTTATATACGGGCCAGTCTGATAGGGTTGATAGGCTTTTTTATAAGCCTAAGCCTGACCTAATTAAATTAATAGGCTTTTAAAAAGCTCAAGCTTGACTCATTTATTAAACGAGTTAGGTCGAGCCGGGCTTTTAGTAGGCCGAGCTATAGACCCCTAACGGGCGGCCTGGTCTATTCCCACCCCTACTCTAGATGCTTGTACTCTCTCCTGGCTTATAAAAAAAAATCTCCATTGTTTTTAAAAAAAGTTAGGGAGTGGAAAACAAATAATATTTAAAATGAGACTAATTGTTGTTGAGGTGATGTTTCAAGATATAACAGTGAACATTGGAAGACTGATGAATGTTTAGTAGCTTGTCAGCCGTTCAAAATCTTGAGTCGGAACCAGATCATGTCAAAAGGTTTAGAAATGGGTTTTGATGTCATTTTAGATATGGTAAAAATTCACTTTAAGATGTAAATTTTATCTTCTAAAGCGTATTAAAGATGTTTCAAGTTTATTTTCATGATCTGTTTCCTCCTTGAGAAAATAGTTATTTTCCCCCCTCCTCTTTTGTGTTCTTCTTTTCTTTTGGTAATATATTTTGGGTTGCCCTAGATCCATGCTAGGCCTCCTCTTTTGCTTTAAAAAAAGTTCTTTTATAATTCTCTAAGTTAAATTTCGGTGTTATATGTTCGATATCGGAGAAGGTCGGTTTATATCAAACTATGAGTTTTGTTTAGAAGTGAGATCTAGTCTATGGTGTTAGTTAGTAGTGTTCTAATAACTCATATTATCTATACAACTTAACGAGATAGATCACTTCATAAAGCTGTGCGGGAAATAGAGAATGATAAATATCACATAGACCCAAATTTGTATCAAACTCACTTATTTAGTGGATATTTCTGAATAGAACTATTTTTTTGAAAAATGTTACCTTTGTGAAAACCTTATGAATAATTGATGTGAAGATATAAGATTTATTACATGATTTAGCCATAATTTCTGCAATAATGAAAAATTACAAAAGGATGGTGATGCCATATTTTTATAACATGGAGATCAAAAATCACGAAGAGGACCGAGTGAAAATGAGGGTTATTGATGACTATTTATAAGGAGGATATTATATTTGTATAACTCTATTTTTCACACATCCATTCAACACCTTATTTTTCTCTCTAAATGAATGCAACATTCTCTTTTGAAAACTCTCTCTAACATTCACTCTCTTATTAAATAAAATTATTGTATGTTCCACCATTTTTTGTGGGTTCCATTTCCAAAGTTTAAACCCACGTTTATTTAAATCAGTAAGAGAGTGAGAGATCAAAAGAGAGTGTTACTGACAATACTTTTTTATCTCTATATTTCTCTTCCTATCACATCATACATCAATGGTATCAATTATTTTACTCCATTTCCTTTTCTCTTATGATAAATTAGATATTGGATGTCTATACTATTTCCTTTATAATAGTCGATTCAATATAAGGTGTTTAACTAGTCAATTATGATTCATTTAGCGTGGTGCCTCGTGCATCATACAAGAACGTGTCACGTAGCACCGAGTTCTACTTGAATGTTTTTGAATTTGGTGTTTTTTTCTCTATCTATCTCCTAATCAATCATTTTCTCTTATCAAAATAATTTATTTTAATCATTTATTTATCAATTAAATACACTAATACCAACAAAGTCACAAAAACTCAAAGTCTCAAAGTATTTTCTATCATTCGCCACTCGTACTTTTCCATGTGGCACTAACCGACCTCAAAATGTAACACACGTTTTCCACCGAAGTTCACTTAGTAATTTTGACTAACATAGATCATTTGACTTTTCGTCAGAGACAAGAAATGTCCTTAATCTAAGAATAGTAATTGGGTTTTACTTAGGTGACATTGAATTTTGGTGAAATTTATTTTTGTCTTTATCTCTATTCTAACCAAACATTCTCTCTCATCAAAATAATTTATTTTAATCATTCGTCTATCATTCTCTCTCAAAAAAATAGACTAAAGTTTGTACCCAAAAAAACTACACTAAAGTTACCAAAGTCACCAAAACTAATAGTCACTCAAGTATTGTCCTCAGGGTTGGCTCATAGCCCGCCAATGCTAGGTTATTAACCAATTTTATAAGTTATCTAATTGAACTTTGTTTACTAAAATTATTTTATTATGCTTCATTGTATTTTTATTGTCAACTGTTTACCAAATTAAAATTTAATTTTTATTACCTAAATATAAAATTTGGTTGACTAATATGATTAGTCAATGCATGAATATAACTTGGTCTGTTGACTATAATTATATAAATTTGATAAACTAGTTGAGTATAATATATTAAACTCTACTAAAAAATATTTTATTATGCATCATTAAATTTTCCCAAATATGAATTTACTATATTTTACAGAAAATTAAATTTAGTTGACCAATATGATTAGTCAATGCATGAATGTTAATTGACCCCTTGCTTATAAAAACGTTTAGTTCTACCTTTATTCTCAAACACCATTGAATTAAAAGATGGCTAGAGCAACTGGACTACTTCCACTCTTTGCCACCACCATGTTGGTCATGATCGTCCTACTCTCGGGTAAGTTCAATATCTTAATGTTTCTTTTTAATCAATATTGATGATTAATAATACACCTTGTTGATTGTGTAAAAAAAAATACACCTTGTTGATTGGAGAGACATACTAACTCTAATTTTTTTTTTTAAATGGCTAATTTTATTAAAAGCACAACTCCGACTAGACAAGTGAGACATTCTAACCATGAAATTTATTAATTTTGATGAATAGGTTTAGAGAAAGCCATTGGTCAGGATGGTGCTCGATGTCCGACTGGAGTGACTTGGCCACCACCTCAATGCCCGCCAAATACAAGATATGGGGCCCATATGAAAATATGCGATGATAACTATGTTGGAGACTGTGTTCCTGGTGTGCATGATGCATGTTGCGACTGTCTTTGCAAACACGCTGGCCATGAAAAAGGAGGCTTTTGCAAACATCTTAAATATAAAAAACCATATCCAAATAATTTTTGCCACTGTTATTGTTAGATCTTTATTTTGTATCAATAACAACTAGCTAGTATACCTTAAGAAAGAAAACTAGCTAGTAATTGCTACAAGGGCCGCTATTATATCGGTCTACAATGTTTTTATATATATATATATATATATATATATAATAATTTTAAGGTCTCGGTGTTAATAATATTGGTAATTTATAGTGGATTCCATGCTAAAGAAATGATATTAATCAGATGAATATAATTTAAATATTTTTATACTCACAATGCATATAATTAAATCCAAATTAAAAATAAATAAAACATTTATGGAAATTTTTTAGAATTGTATGGTAACAATATTTAATTTATTGTTGTGTGGATTTGAAGAGATAAATATATAATATAATGGAAATATAATAAGAGAATTTTTTTTATTAAAATCGAGAAAATTTAATTGATTATGTAGTATCACAAAATTTCAATTTGTGATTTGTTAAAAAAAATGACAATGTCATGACAGTAATATTCGAATATTGAAATATGTGAAAAATAAATTAAATGATAAAATAAAAAGACATCTAAGTAAGGTCCATCATCTTTATAAGTGGTGCTCCATACTCCAATATTAAAAATAAACAGTTGATTATGACTTGAATTAACAAATATATTATATAATGGAAATATAATAAGAGAATACAATGTTTTTATTAAAATGGAGAAAATTTAATTAATAATGTGGTTTTTTAAAATTTCAATCCCTCTACTCTTGCTATTGCAATATGCTGCGGCAACCTTTTTGGAAAAACTATTGTTGTTTGTTGTATGTATGTTGTTGCTGCAACCGTTATTTTGTTACATCAAAGAATATTGTTTCAACCTTTCTTATGTGAAAGCAAAGAATTGTATAAGTCTGTTGAGGTTGATAATACATAGCGTAACAAAATGATCTGGTGTGATCAAGAGCATATAGTGTTATTCAGAAGTTTCTGATAGCTGGATACTATAGTGATAATCTCACACGAAGTGTGGGAACTAGAAGTAGTTTGCTTTGGGTGAACCAAAATAAATCTCATGTGTGATCTTCTTACCCTTACTCTTTTATTATTTGCTTTGAACACTATTCACACATTATCACAATCATAATTTTTTTAATCATTCTCTAGAACATTCTAGTACTATTTTAATAACTGCTTAATATCTATCCAAAGTACTTTGGTCCATAATTAATCAATAATATTATTATATCACTTACTATATATAACTGTTATACATAATATTATGGTCATTGGTAAAAATATTGTTTAAATTCCATACTAAATTGTTTTAATCATTCTGCATATAATTTAATCATTCTCCAGAACATTTTAGTCCTACTTAAACCAACTGCTTTATAATCTTGTTTTTATCAAACCTCTACCAAGAATTTTCTCGAGTACATAAAGAATTTTCCCTCGAAAAAAATATGTGTACGGAAACTGTTTTACAAAATTACTTTTGTAAATTGATATAACTATTAGAAATGTGATAAAGAATACTAAGATTACCGAACAAAAACAATGTACACAATAAAATCAACTTTGAAAAAGAGATTCACAAATGATTTAATGTCACACAATCAAATATCAATCACTCAATTACAAAACCTAAACATTATCAAATCAATCCTAAAAGTTAACCAAGAAATTACCACAAATTGAAATCACAATATATGGTTGTTGATGAAATCATAAAAAAGTAGGTTCTTAACATATTAAGTGATTGAATAATTATGGCAATTGCAATGTTCTTCAAACGAAAACTAGTTATTGAAGCTATTAATCACTTAACACATTCAATCTAAATTTATCAAAATTCATCAATTAAAAAGTAAATTTATATGGGAATTAAAAGATAAGGGAAGAGAATACAACAAATCTATAGTCGTTCCCCCAACCGTCCTTGTTATGGGGTACGTCCACTCTTCGCAGAAAAATCTACCGCATTCTACTATGATTGAATGTTTGCAAGAAGTGCTACAAGGTTTGATTACAAGTAATTAGCAAAGAGAGAATAGTAATGAATGAATTCACTAAATGGGTAAAATAAGGATAGTTTTTATTTATAGGTGTGAGAGCAGAGTGCAAAAAATAGGTGAATCTGTTTTTTCTCGAAATTGCACTATCTTAATCAATTCACATATATTTTGAATTGACTTAGATGATTAGATCTTAACATGGGCAACGCAAGAAGATTGAATGGACTCATATAAAGATCTAATAAATTTTTATGAACTGCATGAAGAGTGAATCGATTCGATGATCCTTCTGTGCAAGGGTGAATCGATTCAAAATGAACCCAAAACTCCCTAACTTGTGTTAATCAATTCAGACAGTTAGTTATGACTTTTAAATCGTTTCAAACACACATAAATTGTTTTAAAAGAGATGAAAAAGCACATGAACACAAAAACCAACCAATAAATATTTTCAACAAGACACAAAAGATTTTATGCATGCAAAGAGTTTTAGTGCAAGGTGAGAAAGTGTTTTAGTCACAGAGAGACAAAATACACATAATCTAAAACAATCCTAGATCTTGAGACATCACTCAAAACCTAAGATAAATAATAAGAAACTATAAACTCCCCCTTTTTGATGATGTCAACCATGGAGAGTTTTAGAGCCACTAACAATCTCCCCCTGAATTTATGATGTTATTTGTACATAAAACACTTTGAGACCATTATCCCCTTTAACATTATCAAAAAGAGACAAAGAAGGGATATGAAATACACCATACAATAATTATAGAATAAGGCAATAAGATGCATAGTATGTATAAACCAAGTAAATAATATACAATCAAAACAAAAGAAATACATGTGGCATAGAATATATGTTGTCAATTAACATGCAACAAGATGCAAAGAAGGTACAATCATATCTAAACAAAGTACAAGTATATAGCCACAATTGGATACAAGTAAGCATCCAAAAATAATACAAGTAAGCATCCAAAAATAAGAACTTTGAAAACAAGAGAACATGCAACATGAATTATACACACAAAACACATGCACAAAATTGCAACTAAGGCATGCAAAATATCAATAAACTAAGAACAAAAAACTCCTTAACATGTTAGGAACAAATATATATAATAGATATCAATAGTTAACAAGACAATAACCAATTTAAGGAATTCTTACCAACCAAGACACTTTAACTGAAAGCTAAAACAAACTAAGTTTGGAAGAACAAAGATAAATAGTATGATACACCTATTTATTTTAAGCAAGAGGTATCTAAGATACCTAATTTCCTAAGAATTTTGAGAAATAAATCGGATGGAAATGGCTTAGTGAAAATATCTTCAAGTTGATATTTAGTGTCAATGTACTCAAAAGTTACATCCTTCTTTTCAACGTGATCCATAAGAAAATGGTGCCTAATCTCTATATGTTTAGTATGCGAGTGTAAAAATGGATTTTTAGTAAGGTTTATGGAACTTGATTGGTATTCATTCAAGTTAGAAATCAAAGTCAAGAAATTGTTGTTTTAGCCATAAAATTTGAGCACAATAACTCTAGTCCGCAACATTCTCAACTTCTGCGATAGAAAGAGCAATGCTATGTTGATTTTTATTATGCCACGAGACCAAAAAAATTCCAAACAAATGACATGTACCGCTAGTGCGTTTCCTATCCAATGTTCAACCTGTAAAATTGGAATCGGAGAAACCTACTAAACGACAAGCACTTTCCTTCATATACCATAAACCTAAACTTTATGTCTCACTTAAGTATCTTAAAATTCTTTTCACAATTTTTACTATGTTGCTTTTTACTATGCCACGATACTAAACAAATTACCAACAAATGACATCTACTGCTAGTATTTTTCCCATCCGATTTGCAACCGGCAAAATCGAAATCAGAGAAACCTACTAAATAACAAGCACTTCCCTTCAGATACCATAAACCAAAACTTGATGGCCCACTTCAGTATCTTAAAATTCTTTTCACAATTTTTAAGTGGGATTCCTTGGGACATGCTTGATATCTAGCACTCGAGCATACATTGAACATGCTATCGTGCCTACTTGATGTTAAATAATGCAAAGATCCTATCATACCACTATACTTCTTTACGTCAACATCAACATCATGTTCGCCCTTTTCAATGGAAAGCGATGAGGCCATTGGCATGGAAATGGGCTTGAAATCTTGCATATCAAACTTCTTACGGCAAAATGAAAATATTTTCTTGGAATTTATGTATTCAATACATTGAAACATCAAAAAATAACTTTGTTTCTACATGAAAATTATCAATTGATTTTATTTTTAAATCCTTAACAAGTGTCCCTTAATAAAATGGTGTGATTTTGGAGTGTAAATAAAAGTTAAAAAGTATGTGAAATACATGTTTGGCATAATGACCGATAAACAATGTTGTTATAGTTCAGTTTGCCAATAGCGGCATTTCCCAATAGTATTAAATTTGCATAGTTTTTGTTGCTATTCTATTAGCTCTGCCATTTTTTATAAGTAGACAATCATTGTGGTTATGTTTATGAATCCAATCCATACAAGTGGTTTATAAATGGTTATGGTTTAGTTGGTCAAAATATCCGACCATGCATACTCCTAAGACAATGTTAATGAACAACGTTGAAATACTTTTAAGGATAGTACAGGTATATGTGCCCCTAGCTTTGATTTTCGTTATGTAATCTATTCCATGTTATGGAATAATACTCGTGTACCTTTGTGGCTAAAATCTTTGCGTCATTGGGCTAGCAAAGGTACACGAGTGAGTTATTTTGAGAATATATTTCCATAAATAAATGCATCATAGGGCTAGCAAAGGTACACGAGTGAGTTATTTTGAGAATATATTTCCATAAATAAATGCATCATACTTTGCATCTTGTGATTGGCATAATACTCAGAGTACATTTTTAGGTTCTCTAATAAAAAACAAAGACTTCTAGAATAATCTTTTACAAGTGAGTTATTTTGAGAATATATTTCCTCCCTCCCAAATTATAAGGAAAAAAAACTAATTTTTTTCCTAAATTATTAGCAAAATTGTTTTCTACAACCAATAACAAATAAAATTATTTTTACATCTTCCCATGAAACTGATGTGTAAAATCCGCAAGTGCACGGTTTTACCGATCTACTAAAAAGAGTATTGTTCCGATATGGAGTTGTGTATTTGATTTTCATTTTAAATTGATTAGCTGAAGAATTAAAGTTTGAAAAGTTGGGATTTTTTTTGTTTGAATTGAAAATAATAATAAAAAGTGCATTGAGATTATTGGTTCATCTTAATAACAAATCTTTCACAAACGAAACCGTAAACCTAAATCTTATGTTGGAACTATTTTCTAAAGACAAGTTTCTCTTAGACTTTTCATATCTTCTTTTCGATATCAATGAATGTATTTCAATAACAACCACACCGATTCTCATGGTTGATCGTTATTGAAACCCTTTAAGAACGAAACTTTAAGGTCTCAAGGTTTACTAGACTATTCTCATGTTTCGTAAGCCTTGTCTAATTTCATTTGTTCCAATATCAAACTTCATCTTTCGATCCTTCGTTTGATATTTGAGATGATGAAATAACAACTATTAAACTTCACATTTCGGTCCTTCATTTAATACTTGTTATTTCATTTAAAAACGATGAAATTAAATTAGAAAATAGATTTACATAAAATTAGGGTTCTAGGCTTGGTTTGATAGGGATTAGGTCATTAGACTCATCCAACAATCCCAAGATAAAGAAGTCTACTCGCTCATGTTCATCGTAGACATAGAGAAGAAGAAGAAGAACATGAAAGTAAATAACAAGAATAAAAAGAAATAAAACTAAGAACTTTTATTAATGGAAACAATTGTCACATAAAATTCCCAAAAACAAAAGATGAAGAGATATGTCTGGTGGCTACTCTATTTATAGCCTAAAACTAACTTAAGCCCTAAGAAATCAATCACTAGAATGTTCCACAAGGAAATCCATGGGCTTTTAGGTCAAAAACATAACAAATAACAACCTGAAACCTTGGCATGGGTCGTGCCAGTCTTGAAAGCAAAAGCAGCAAAAGGAGAGCTGAGTATCGCGCAAGGTCGTGCCACTGGAGGCACGGGCCGTGCCAAGCTCTCTGGAAAATGGCCTTCTTTGAATGATTTGGAGGCACGACCATGCCTGATGTTTTTGCACAGGATCTTCATATTTTTGGCCTCAATCAGCTCCAAATCATGCTCTAGATCCTTCCATCCTTTAATCATGCTCCAAAACCTTTTCTTTTGCTCTAAGAATCAATCTTTCACCATATTTGTTCCTGAAATTAAATAACAAGCAATTGAAGTAACAAAGCTCTAGAAAGTGAATAAAAACACATAAAATCTAAATAAAATAAACACTTAAAAACACTAATTATTGACTTATCAAAAACCTATTCCAAAGAGAACCCAAAAACTATATCTAAATTATTATGTTTTAGTTTTTTATTAAGTATGAAATGATTTTTTTCTTATAACTTGGGAAGGTGGAGGGAGTAATTATTATTAATCGAACACTTAGGAACTAATTACAATTTTTTAATATGAAGATCTATTCAATTGTTTTTAAAAAAAAATTAACTCATACTGTGTACTATGGTGACTTTCGGGGCACGATTTTGGCAGATAAGGATCAAATAGTACCATGTACTATGGTGAACTTCGGGGCACAATCTTGGTATTTCGGGGCACAATTTTCTCGGATCTTGTATACTATAAAAGGCTTCATTCTTGTTTTTTGAAGGCTTTAATAGAGAGAAACTTAGGAAATCAAAGGAGGTAATTTTAGGGTTGAGAGTCTTTGATTAGTGTTCTTTTTAGAGGTTCTCTTGGGTTGGGAAACATTTGTATACACCTTGGGTGAGTGATAATCATTTAGTGTCATGTTCATTGGTGAGATTGGGAAAATGGTAGAAATTAGAGTTTGTTCTTTGTGAGCTTTGTTGAAGCTAAATTTTTGTAACTTTTTTGTATCTCTTTGTAAGAACTCTTTGATAGTGGATTGGAGAGATCAATCTCTCTCTAGAGTAGGTCAAGTTGGACCGAATTGGGTAAACATTTTTTGGTGTGTTTGTTTCGCTCTTCTCTTTATCTTTTGCCTTTGGTTTTGTGTTTTTCACTTTATTCCTAGATTACATCTATGTTTGTTATTGTTATTGTTTGTGGTTACTTTGATATTGGTTACTACTTTCCTTTCCACACATCATAGTTTTATTGGTGTGATTTTGAGTTCGAATTCACAACACATAAGAGGTTTTTTTCTTCTTCTTAGAAATGATGCATTCAATATCAAGTTAAAAAAATTATCTTTCTAATACAAAACTTATTTTTTTAATTCTATTTTTAGTTTCTTAATTTAGCATGACCCCCTTCTTTTAATATAATTCAAGAATCTCTTGAATAATTCTACATTAAAGCATGAAGATGGTATATATAGATGATGTTCAGCAATAGATGTTGGTTGCTATAAGCTTCTATTGTGTGATAGGGGCTGCAATAGTTTATTTGAAGTTTCCAGCAACCTTGAATTTGGTTTTTGGATGCTTTGTCTGCTTGTGAGTTAAGCTAGCATGATGCATTTAAGCAGGTGGTTAATTACTCCATACTTTCATTTTGAAATATTTGTAAGGATATATAGCACAGGTGTGTCATTTTTTATGAAGTTTCAGTTAAGTCTTTTGGTTCTCGTACTCTGATATTGAAAAATAAAATCCATTTTTCAAATCTTCATGCTTTTCCATGTAAAGAGGTTGATTGTGTTTGTCATGGTGAGGACAAAAATGAAGAATTCGGTCCTCACTAAGTTAGTAGGGATATTGCTAATATATGCAGGGGTTGAGTTCAAACTCCGGATACCTCACTTATTTATTTTAGAATCTAACCACTAAGTTACTTATAAAAAAATATATAAGAATTCGACCTCTTTATGCTCTTCCACGTAAAGAGGTCGGTAGTGTATTTTAATATTTGGAGTAAACTGGATGTTCTCTACGTACGCAACTGCGAAAACTAATCGAGTCTTGTGGCACTAAAATGTTAGTTTTTTTTTTTCTTCCGATTTTTCCACTTCCACGGGAGCCAATTTTTTAGTAAAAAATGTGTTGTTGTGGATTGCTATTCTTAGGAAAAAAAACTTGTTGAGTTGATCCACTCCTTTTCCCACTTATCCCATAATCTGATTCAAGTTCCTATAGTAATAGTGCTAAAGATCAGCTCTCAAAGTCTTACACATTTCCAGACTTTGTGATGGACAAGACTCTATAAAAGGGAAACGTATTCACTCTCTTTCATGGTCCCTGACCTAGTCTTCTCACTATATAAAACTACACCATCAAGTTTAAGTGAGTTAAGGTTTAGAATAGTGACACAAATCAGTTGAAGCAGCAACAACGAGCTCTTTTCTCATAGCAATGGCTGGAAGTTAGTGCTCTTAATTTGCTTCCGCTTACTGGTTTAAATGCGTTGTTTAAATGTTTAAATCGATTAGAAATAATTTACACGAAATGGGCGACAAGAGTTTATTATAATACTAATAAAGATAAATTCTCTAAATACCAATAAGATAATGTTCATCTATTTATAGTAATATACACATGTCAAAATAAAAAGAAAAAATGTAAAACAAAATAAAGATCATAGTCACATCGTTATGTCGAAAATTATGGCAAAAAATCAAATCTGACTATATAACTAGTTTTGATTACATGGAAATGGATTATACATTGTTTTTAAGTCTTTGCATTCGAATGTCCTCAAGTATAAGACGTGTCTCTCTGCGTGCCTCATTACTACATTGTCTATAACATTGTACCATTTTTTTGGTAGAGATCTCTAATTCTTTCATCTCATCCAAAACAATTTGTCTGTTCCTGCACTCTTTACTGCAGAAACCTTGATCTCCCCTGCATAATAATTACCATAATGTTTCATCAGATCAAGGTTAAATGCATGAGATGTTAATTAAAAAAATTAAAAGATATAATAGGAAAAAAAAATATGACACCGGATGCTAATATCATCTTATTTTTAGTATGGATTTGATAGAATTAATTCTAGAAAGGTTAGATCATGGGCTATGCCTCTAGGACTGCATTCTTGGCTGCAAACATCAAGATTTTTTATATTTGTGTTTACAATACAACCTCGATTGGGATTTGGATTTACTGCAGTTGTAAAATGATGAAGTCACGCAATCAATGTATTGTAGATATTTTAATTGAAATCGGACGGAGCAGAATTAACACGTACAAATAAATTTAAAAATAGTATCGATCAAAATCGGATGGCTAGGAGATTTACGTGCAGTGATTATTTGACTACAAGAAATCCATTGCCAGTAAATTGAAATTGCTTTAGTCACATTTTATTGCAGTATCATGGATCATTTCATGAGGCTTGTGTGATAGTTACCGCGGTTAATTTGAAACTATAAATTAGACTGCGAGTGATTCATATGTGTCTAATTTTGTAGAAAATTATAATCCTTATAGATCACTATGATGATGTAAATAATTACTCGTTGTACTCGTTTTGTAAATGAAAGAAATGACCAAATCATCAAGACTCTTGAAGAGTGCTCAAAATTAAGAATTAATGTTTTTTTTTTAAAGAAGCTAAATTAGTTCATCCAAAAAAAAATATTTTTGCTCTATACTTAAGAAGTTGGCAAATTGTAATAAAAAATAGAGTTTGGCAAGTACATAGTTATATACCTGTACATGTAGATATCTTTGTCTGGGCTGAGCTGTTTATTACACAAATTGCAAGTTTTAAGGAAGCAAAAATCCATAGGGATGGTTTGGTTTGACTTTTTCATTGCAGATTTGACAAGGATATTTGAATTACTCTTTGAGCTGATAATTTGGAGAAGGAGACTTAGACCAACTTCCATGGTGATACTATAAATTGAAAATACTAGAAGATGATTGAATAGTGTACTGGAAATTAATTATGAAATTGATGAGGTTTGAGAAAGGAAGCAGTGGTGGATATTTAAAGGAAGCTAGGCCCCATGAAGATGACAAAATGTTGTTTTTACTTTGTTAATACAAAACACGTGCTATATTACTATATATATTTTAGGGATAGTTTTTTTTTTTTTTTTTGTTTAATAGAAGGATAAGGTTATTTGATACCCTTTTAAGATTTTTATACTCATTGGATGGCAGACACATAGGAAGGGAAGAGTGAATACTTTAGGAATGTTTAGATATTTTTAAAATGAATGAACTCAATAGAGTGGAATAGAGTATTTATCATACCCAAAAAAATAGAAAGGGTGGAATGGAATATATGACAAAATATAATATTTTCCTCTAAAAAATATATTTTGGTGCCTTTCTTTTTTTAAAGGATATATTTTGGTACATATTCATGGAGTTTCAGAGCATTGAGATTTGAGTTAAAAACAAGGTTTAAACATGTCATTGATCTTTACAATTTCACCATATTTTGTTATTGGTCCTTGCACCTTTTTTTATTTTTCTTAAGTCCATGTACTTTGTAAAGATACTGACATTTGTTCCTCAGTTAACTTTTTGTTAAAAAAAACTAACAGAGTGTCACATGACCCAATCATTTCATGCCACGTGACACACGAAAAATAAAATTTCTGAATTAAAATAAATCAAATAAAATAAGTACTTTTTAATTAATTTTATTAATATTATTAGTTAAGATAGAAATTAGGGAGAAATTATAAATTAAAAAGAGAAGAGTGATGGAACCCTACAATTGAACCATTAACCCAGGTGACACAACCATGCTTGGTTAGATTCGAATAAGAAGAAATTTTAAATTAAAAACCTATATATACCTAATAGTTTGAAGAAGATGAAATTGGAGTTGGGTGTTGATGGAGATTGGTGAAGAAGAAGAATAGACATGATGTTAATGGTGGTGATCATGGGTTTTAGAGGATGAAGATGTCTCACAATCAATCCTTTTGTAGAGGATTTTTTTTAATTAAATTTGAATAATAATAATAGTAATAATAATAGCAATAAAACTAATTAATAATTAATTATTTTATTTTTTGTAAAAAAAATTATTTTATTTGATTTATTTTAATTTTGAATTTTGTCTTTTTTGCATGCCACATGTCGTGAAGTGATTCAGCCACGTAACATGCTGTTAATTTTATTTTTTTTAACGAAAAGTTAACTGAGGAACCAATGCCAATATTTTTACAAAGTGTAGAGACTTAAGTCAAACAAAAAAAAGTACAAAGACAAATACTAAAATATGATGAAAGTGTAAGGACCAATTTTATATTTAAACCTAAAAATAATCACACAAGTTGGTTGGACACCATATTTTTCCACCTTCGCTTGTCATAATATTTTTTGGGTATCAATTGAAAACTTTAAGGCATTCATTAAATATATGAGTCTCCTTTTTTGGTGATATATACGAGTCTTTGTGGTTATATGTTATTTTTTTAGGTTTTCTTCACTGATATATTGTTCAATGAAATGAATGTTGATCTACATTTATTTTTCTGTTCAATGCAAAACCGCACTCAACAAAAAGTTTTACCGATACATGTAAAGAAGATTTAATTCTAAATTTAAATTAATTTAAAATAATATATGTAAAGAACGAAGTGTTATCAAATGCTTGAATGTTGGTTATTATATTCAACAAAATGTATGGTATGTAAGTGGTCATCTATAATAAAACTTTGTTTTTTTATAACTTTATACATATGAAGATTTCACCGCTATTTATCAATGATTAATATCCGTTCGAGAACATGTGCAGCACAAAGTGAGTTTTCCATTCCAACTAAAAAATTTATATATACAAGAGACAAAATTGAAACTCATTAATAATAACCACTTGCTTAAATGACCAAAATCTCTTACCAGACAAATTCATTGTTAGTAATAAAACTTTTTTTTTGGTCAGATAACTTAGTGGCTAGAATTCACCTTATAAGATGAATAAGTGAGGTGTTTGGGGTCCGAACCCCAGCTCCTGTATATAATAATGCATTGTCCTACCAACTGAGCTATGGGACAAAACTTTGTTTTTATTCACCCGAAATAAGCATAAAACTGATGCCAACAGGTCTCAACCTTAGGCTCAGTTTTTTTTCTTCCAATTCTTACTCTTTTGTTTTACAATAATCAATCCTCTTACTCTTAATACAATTATATTTTGATATAAATATGAGTAGCTTAATGTTTAACTCTTACATAAAACGAGAGAAGTGTTGGGAGAAGAAATTAACACTTCAATAAAAATATTAGTTTATATAAATACATTAGAATTTTGCTAGGACGTATGTGGAGAATTTCGGGTTCGATTCCTAAGGTTAACAACACTTGGCCAGTACGCATGTCTCTACGCATGAATCAGATTAGTCGTCTGTCATTGGTGGGTCGAAAACCGGTGCGAAAGCCAAAAAAATATTATTTTATTTGTTGGGCGAGAGAAAATGTAAAGTAAACTTGCCGGGACAAAAATCGATTTTTTATTTAAAGAATTTTATTTTACCTTCATCTAATGCAATCACAATTCACAACGTTAATTGGAGTGAAGTTGCATATTTTTCTCATGGTCAATAACAAAAGTGAAGAATATAACAAAAAATAATGGAGTAAACAATAAGATAATGTAAAACCTGTTTCTACAGTTAACATTGTCGCTTTTTTGGCCCCACACGATGGACTAACAGGATGGAGATTTACTTTTATATACACACATGGAACTTATGGTACAGACCAAGAAATGACATAAGATAAGCAAATATTTTTATTTTGGCGTTATTCACACCTCAGAGTAGCCATTGGAAATCCCAACAAAGTTGCTGAATTTCAAAATAAAAATAAAAAAGTAACTTCAACAAAATATGGAGAATTGAGGGTTTTAACTCGGCCTAAAGGTATTAAATGTTTCTGCAATCTTTTACCAAACTACAGGTAAGAAGATTATGAAATGTGATGGAGGAGTTGGTTAGCTAATATCAAAATAGTTTCATTTTAAATAGACAAAACAATGCAACTACAGGCAAAAAAGCGGGATGGATGGAGATCAAAATTGAAAGCCTATGATCATCTCAATTTGGAGTATGTGTAAAATACTCTTGCTAAAATTGAGATGCCTAAAAACTTTTTAAATATGGTGAAGGCTTATCTCATCATCTACCATGCATGTTCTTTGAAATGGGGAAGCATCGGAAGAATTCATCTCTTTGAATGGAATCGATAAGGTGACTCACTCTCCTCTTATTTGATTGTATTACCATGTATTGAAATACTTTTTTTTTTGGGTAGATATGTATTGAAATACTTTTATTTAAGGCTTAATTGTATTTTAAGATCCTCTATTTAATTAAACTCACCAAACCAAAATAATTCTTTTCTCAAAATCGAACTTTTTTGTTTATCTATTTCCACGTTAATTTGTTATAATTTTGGCGCCAAAATTTTATTGCGTCAACGGTAACAAATTTTAAGGAAAAAAAAATTGGGTTGGGACCAAAATTGTAGCAAATATAAGAAAAATGTTATCTCGCAATATTTATTGTCCCGAGAGTTTCACGAGGAAATGTCTCAATATTTTCCCAAAATTATGGCCCACCACCTCCCTTGATTTGTGCCCAGGAAGAAATTTGATTCGGCAATTGGTTTTCGCTAGCAATTCGAGACAAAATATCTCCGGAGAAATAAAATATCTCTGGAGAAATAGCATTATTGCTCTTCTTTTTTTTGGTCAAGTAGCCTGGTGGCTAGAACTCACACATTTCAAATGTGGAGAAGTGAGGTGTCTGAGATTCGAACTCCAACCTCTGCATATAATATGCAATATTCCTACCAACTGAGCATTGCTCTTTTTATAAAGGACAACTATTTTACGAGAAAAATAGATGAATTAAACCTGCAATTAAACCTTTATTTAATTAACATTAATGTTGAATACAACTACATGAGTTTTTGGAGTCAAATAACCTTTCTAATTGAGTCCGCGAGTTGTTCCACCTGGCCTTTGTGAACGACTTAATGCTTTTTATGGAGGCAAATTAGGATCAGGTGGAAATTATTCAGGTTGCTCTTCAGCTAAATTTGTAATAGTTTGGAACAAAGAAATAGACTATGATCTTAAAAATACTCTTTATTTTGAAGGACATAAATTGTGGAAGGAACTATGTTATTAACACCATTATTAATTTTGAAGGGACATTATATCTAGAAAAGATTTATCGCCTTAAGAACAGTCTAATTCTAACGAGGCACAAAATAAAGGGGAGAAGTGGCTCTGGATGTGATGTAGTATATTTACGTATATCAAAAGTAAGTATTTATGTATCGTCTCCTCAGGGACTAGTGCGATATCTTGGATTGTTCGACGTCAATTACCATTTTAAGTTTGATAGATAATTTGTTTGTTT
>Ga0315914_1005672_pt1 | contig 18063 bp, 8 predicted proteins | sample MpolenodulesMG_FD_203920 | JGI IMG/M metagenome (GOLD analysis project Ga0315914, IMG submission 203920) | Medicago polymorpha root nodule microbial communities from Los Angeles, California, United States - elongated nodules | ecosystem: Host-associated > Plants > Roots > Nodule | place: USA...
ACCTCTGATTGTATATCAAGTATTCAAAACCTTATTCAATTCTTTGTAATTGTTTAGTTAAGTCTCTTTCAGTTGTGATTGAGCAAAGGAAGTCTCTTGGAGTTGTCCTTGAGCATAGAAGTCTCTTGGAGTTGTCCTTGAGCAAAGATAAGTCTCTTTCTTGTGTGATTGAGCAACTTGTAATTTGAGATTACATTTTAGTGGAACTCTCCTTGGAAGTGCAAGGAGGACAGGACTACTTCCGGTTTGTGGAAGGAACCTGTATAATTGCTTGTGTTCTTTCTTCTTATGTTCTTTACTTTATCCGCTGCACATAGACTCTGAACTACTTCAGACTCTGAATCTGAGGACAGTTATCTAGAACGTAAAAGAAGAAGTTTCCAAAAACACAATTCAACCCCCCCTTCTTGTCGTTTTTCTCACCTTCAGTATCATGTCATGCTTTTGCAGTTAAAGAAGATTTCCAGAGATTATTTCGTGCGGAAGTTAAGGTTGATTGTTGGAGCTAATCTCATGAAATCTGCAATATATAATAATATTCATTTTCAGATACTAATTTTTCTCTCTAGAAGTTTAGTTTGGCTTTGAAGTACTATACATTTTGATCTTTTGTTGTCTTTATATGTCTCCTCAAAATCATTTGAAGTTGCAATTACATATGTTATGCTTAAGCTTAACTTATGCATTGTAAAATCATATGAAGTATCTCTTGCAATTTGATTATACCTCTTAATGTTTAATTGACTTTTTGCAGACAGCACCAAGTGGAGGATCAAACAGCTCAAACATTTAGCAAGAGTGAGACTTTCAAACGAGGAGGCAGATATCTTTCAATTGAAGTTAATTATTATCAATATGAAGTTGTGACATTGTTTGCTCCTAGGATATTTTTTTAAAATTTCATTTTAGCATCCTAATTTTCAGTTTTGATATGGAATTGTAGCGCAAGTTTGCTACTGGAACTTATAATGTTTTATTTTGAAATGCATGGTGATCATATGTACTCAGGCCCGTTTATGAGATTTTAATGGTTTAGGACGAACCTATAACTTGAGCCCTAATTAATAAGTAGTGTAAATTTTTTGAATTCTTAAAGTGTGAAAATAGTTTACTTGAAGATGATATTTTTTTTATCACATTAAGAAATAATCTTATAAAAACATCATACTTCATGCAAAAAAACATTGAATTTTTTATTTAATATTCAAATGCTCATACAAAACAATTCCTATGAGCATTTCGAGATGCAAAAGTCGCTAAAAATTGTGTTTGCATTGATATGTTCTATCATATCTTTCTCAATACATAAAATGGTTAGAGAACTCAACCTTTTTTGTGATATTAACGATCTCAAGTAGTTTTCGATGATTTTAACTTAGAAAAATTCCTTTATGTAATGCAACAGTCGCTAACATAGTTAAGAGAATTCAACAAGCAATTAAAACATTTGAACAACAATCTCTAAAATTTCAAATGCTGACTTCAAAACATTTGACATAAATATTTGCAACATTCTCTATAGAAAAATAAGAATATGAGAAACGCCTAGAAAGATTATTTATAGAAAATGTGATATTCAATTCCTTAATAGGCCATTTTTAATTAAAATGTCTCAGGTTTTAGCATCAAAAATATCCAAATTTCTAAGATCATAAATATCTAAAGAAGAGATGGTGTGGTCATCGATGCCTATATCAACATCTGTCACATCAAGAATGTTATCATAATCATTGATGGGATTGTCATCATTTAAATTTTGATTAAATTGTTTAAGATTATATTCTTCTACAACCAGACCATCACTACTTGAATGCTCTTCTACGTATCAGATTGCCAATCAGTGCAGGGGGCCGAGGCATCGTATGCATCATGGTTGATTTTGATTAGATTTTTTTTTGTACATTTTGACTATGATGATGGTGATGTATTATTATGACATGTTTCGTACTGTTTCGTATTTCTATGACATTTTCGTACATTTTGTATTATTTCTTGCGCTTTATTTTTATCATGTCATATATTATTTGGTACATTTTATATTCATGAATTTGCAATTGGATGAAAAAGAGTGAAATTTTTTGTTTAAAATGTATAAAACGTGTTCAAATGTGGGGAAAAAGGGAAGGAGAAAGCTGCTAGAAATTGAACCAAGTACGCAGCGGCAGTTAACAACCGCTGACTTTAGCGGTAGTTAACTGTTGTCGGCTTTCTCAACGGTAATTAACTATCGCTGGAGATTTTTTGAAATTTTCATGTATCATTAGGAATGTTTCAAAGTCAGAACAACAATTTACTAACATTACTCTGTTGAACATCAAACGGACGGCAAGCGAGTACCAATGAATGAGCCACTCCCTAGTATCGAAGGGTGATATAATAAATAGCAGAGTGATATTTTTCTTTTCCTTCAAAAACTATAGCTATAGCTATGCCAATGATGATAATATAAAAGGAGTTAGTTTTTGAAGGGAATATAAAAGTAGTTAGTATTGTTAATCAACAACGAACTAGATTCATCTTTAAAAAAAAAACGAACTAGATTCATGGGCAATTCCTTTTATTTTTGGGTGAAAATTCATGGCCAATTCTTGAAGAGAAAATCTCGTTGCCCCTTGGAAACTAATTTTGTTTCCTCCAATAATGCATACAATTTTGACCAAACAGCTTCTCCAATAATGAAAATTGAGTAACTTTTCTTTTTTTAGAATAAAATTATGTAAGTTTCGGTATGTTATTTTTTTTTTATTGAAGGGAATACATTTTTTTTTTTGAACTGCAATATATGTTACTCTTTAACATTGTTATTTCACCCTTAAAAAAACATTGTTATTTGACCCTTAAAAAAAACATTATTATTTCATTATATCTAGGGTACATACAAACACTAATATGTCCTTATGACTAATTTTCTCGAACGAAAATTGGTCTCCATTATGACAAATTAAATTAGGATTAGATCAATTTTGATCTGATACAAATTTAAAATACAAATTAAATTTGATTAGGTTAAAAAAGATAAAATTGAAAATAAATTAAATTGGGGTTCAATTTACCAGTTTCAAGTTTTTTTTGTTTTGAAAATTTACTAGTTTCAAGTTGCTTTCTTTAAAGTTGTGCAAATTAGATCAATTCATGATTATGATAACATATCTATCACAATTCGATGACTTTTTTTTTTGACAAAACAATTTGATGACATAATTTTATAAAACAAAATTCTATTTTATCATCTCTTTTCTTTTTAAGAGATCTCACTTTAATGTTATTGTACCTGCTCAAGTGATACATATTTTTTTACAATGATAACACATATAACTTCTCTATATCGAAAGAACATAACGCATATAACTTATTAATCTCTTTTATGATAATGATTAAAAAAAAAAACAAGTCTCTTTATGGTAAAAGTACTTCTATCTAACTTTTCACATTCAAGTAGATAAAACTTAAACATAAATATAAACATGTAGGTAAAGCAGAAGGTTTTATCCTTGGTTATAATTATAAAAGGAAATCACTTTTTTGAACAAATTTAAAAAATGTATAAATACATTAACTTTTATTAACCCAACCCTCTTTTATTTTTTTGAAAGGGCATTTTTTAATAATTAACATTTTTCATATTAGTTTCTTAAAAAAACATTTCTTAAAAAAAAATTCTCATATTATATTAGAAATTATTCTTCTCTCTGTTTTTTTTTGTTGAAATCATTTTTCTTTTTGACTTCTCTCCTATTAGAAAGTTTTTTTGAATCTAGAAAGTTCAATACACTATGGTCAACATTAAACCAAAAATCCATCCAAACCTAACACAAGTTTGACCTTAGTGCAATTTCCTTTTCCTTAAACTTCACTAACATGATGGGTCATTGTTCTTTATGCAACCGAATTTGGCCCCTCAAATTTTAAGTAACTATCATCATTTTATCCCTAAAAAAAGTAACTATTCTTTTAGAAAGGAAAAAAAATAATCAAATTGACCATAATCTTTTTTAGGTACAAAACCATAATTTTGTTTTATTAAGATAAAATTAATTAATTTCTCACAATTTAAGCACACCAATGAAATAATATATTATTACCACTACTCTAATGCAATCCCATAATTTACAAAAAACTACTAAAATTATTTCAGTCAGTCAACTATTTATTACTCTTAATTTTTGTACACAATCTTCTTTTTTACTAAATTTTCTCCCACAATCTTTTTATTTTGACTAAAATATAAGTAAAGTTTTGTACACAATCTTTAAACAATTGAGCAAAATCTTAAACCAATTATTGCTCACAAATAAACAAAACTAAAACAACTGTTATTGTAGGCTATAACTGGCCCTTTGTAGTACAAAAGACAAGGGAACATATGTATTGTACTCCATGATTGTAAAACCACAAACAACATGGGCAGCAAAGCAAGACATGGCAAAGTAACCGTACGCGCCGACGTGGGAGCGTGATAATGCTTTCAACATTATTTTTGTAGTTACATACTATTAATATAAACCAGTCCGCGCAGTTATCTTAGTTGGTAGAAGAACCTCTGATGGTGGAAGAAATGCATAGACTTAGGTTCGAACCCTTCACACTCCACTAACTATTTGACCAAAATAAATTATTACTATAAACTTTCCACCATTGCCTAGTAGCGACTAATTTCAATCGGAAAAACCTATGAGACATATAATGTGAGTTCTCTTTAACTAGGTATTTTTACACGCAAGAGTTAGAAATTATATTTTAACGGGATACACACTTGGTTTAAGTTCTTTACCACATGGACCAATCCTGTGTTTATATTTTAACACTATTATTTCTAACAGATAAGCATGTATGTACAATGTATTTTTGCACTTATAGATCAGTGTCATGAAACACACACTTACACGCACTCTTTTGTTGTTGTTCTAAACTCTCTCTCCCAGAAATAGAAAAAGAAAGAAAGAGAAAAACAGTGTTTGTTTCAGAATAGAATCTCCTTCACTGCACCTTTTTCTCTTGCTTTCTTCACCTTTTTCTTAAGGTCAGGGTCCTCTTTTTATCACTATTTTTAATTAATCAATCACACTCATTATCATTATTTTAATTATATTATTAAATTAAATATATAGTATAATATTATTATAAAATATGCTACAAAAAGCTTAGGAATTCAATGTGTATGTATGTAAATCCATGTGCTTACATACATTCTTCTCCACTACCATTCACACCACTGATTTCACTCCCAATCTTAGCCGTTAAGTTTATTTACACACTCCACATACCTTTTTCTTAATTACTTTCCTTTTTCAAGCTTAAAGTTTTTTTTTTATGACTCTAGTTTTCTTAAAGTTATTATTTTCAGCATTATCTCTCAAACTTATTCACTTTCTAAAGTAAGTTCATTCCTTTTCTCAGATTTCACACTTCTTTTTAATTTATGATATGCTATGTGATTTTTTTGCTTATATGGAATAATGGGTCTATTTTAACTTTTTTTAAAATTTATTTTTTTACTTTTGTTTTGTTTGATTGTTTTAAATGTGTAGTAATTTTGTTTTGGTTGATTGAATTTTGAGAGTTGTTGTTGTTTTTTCAGTTGAAGATTAAGGTTGATTTGGAGATCAATGTTAGAGATGAGATCTAGTTCACTGTACAAGAGAATGAAATTGAAAATTCATATACAAGTGATATTTGGATTGATGTTGATCTTTATAGTTCAGTTTTCACTTGCAGCTACTAATCCCACTGATGGTAATGATTCTCTTCTTTTCATGTTTTTCATTTTCTATATCTACAGTAATGCTTTGTGTTGATACTTGATAATCTACCTCCTTTGCAAAGTTGAAGTATTAAATTTGTGCTTCTATGCCTCTTTTGTTAAGTTATATGTTCATATGTTTCTTATTCAACTCAAAATTATGCTACCTTATTGTTCTGTTTCTGCCTATGTCATACTTTGTATTCAGAGTTTTAAATAATGGTTACAATTAAGGTTGCAGTCGGGTCGCGGTTCTTGGTATTACGCAGAATTGTGGTCAAATACAGCTTCAGTTTTGGTTTAGTCAACATAAAAAACCGCAATGTCGCGGCTCAAGTTGCGGCTTCATAGCTTTATCTAAAATTAAGGTTGCAGTCGGGTCGCGGTTCTTGGTATTACGCAGAATTGTGGTCAAATACAGCTTCAGTTTTGGTTTAGTCAACATAAAAAACCGCAATGTCGCGGCTCAAGTTGCGGCTTCATAGCTTTATCTAAAATTCTGCTTGTACCTAGTTTAGTTATTAAGGCTAAGTTTGGGTTGACTTATAACGTCAAGCTTTTCAGTTAAGTTAAGTTTATAGTTGTCTTACACGGAAGTTCCTTATATTATAAGTTTATAGGTGATTAAAAAGAAGTTAAACGATAAAGCTTCTGAAAAAACGAGTTAGGTTTATTTCAATTTATGCAAAAAACTGTAAAAAAAACTCATAATCAGAACAATGTTACTTCTATTATTTTTTCGTAAATGTTCGTGGAGAAGTTTATCTAGACAGACTCTATGTGTCCCAGCCTTTGGGCTCAGAGGCTACTGAATTGTGTGGCCATGGTTTGTAGTGATATCGATGACTTATGAATGAGGTATGCTATTTGTTACGAAGAAATTGGCATAAGAAACACACGAATACACATGTGGCAGTTTTTCATAGAAACTCGAGAGTCGAGACAGCTTCTTGTATGTTATCAATCAAATGTTTTGTTTTTCACTCTTGCCATTACTTTCCGTAATGTTCAACATTTCTTTTATGAGTTGCTACTCGCAACATGTTCTTTGACTATTTTCATCTATCTGTGGTTTATTATAATATGAAAGTTCTAAAATTTTGTAACTGTATGATATCAGTTGCTGCAATTAATAGATTATATGCTGCATTGGGCAACCCGGTTCTTCCTGGGTGGGTTGCTAGTGCGGGAGACCCGTGCGGAGAAGCGTGGCAAGGCGTTCAATGTAATGATTCACTCATACAAGAAATGTATGTTATCACTTTTCTTGCTTCTATATAGCGATTATATCTTACAAAGTAAATGACTGTTTGCAAACTTATCTATGATAGAACTCTGATTGGTGCAAATTTGGGAGGAGTATTGGGTGATAGCTTGGGGCCGTTTGTTTCTATCAAATCAATGTAAATGAAACACTCTATCTCTCAAAACTTTGATACTTTTTGTGTTGCATTCTCTGCATCTTTTTGTATATTTTTCTTCTGCTTCACCTTTGCTAATTGCTTCATGTTTTTCGGGTTAGATCTCTAAGCAACAACCACATTGGAGGAAGTATTCCATCAAGTTTACCTGTCACATTGGAATCCCTGTACGTGTTACCTACATGTTTAATACTATCTCTAATTCTCTTCCAATAAATTATGCAAAATGATAAGATGGTTTGTACTTTCACAGTTTTCTTTCAGGTAACCAGCTCACTGGAAGTATTCCAGTCTCTTTATCAACATTGACAGAACTGACTGCCATGTGAGTTTGTTACTTCTTCTATATTAATATTATATTCTAACGGTAGCTGATGTTAACCGTTATGTTAGTTTCTAAAATGAGATCGAATCATCTCCTTTCAGGTCTCTTGATAATAACCTGTTAACCGGAGAAATACCAGATGTCTTTCAGTCTCTAACGCGATTGACCAATCTGTAAGGCCTCATTTCAGTTACTCTTTCACAATCTCACACACACACATACATTGTTGAATGAAATTCTTTTAGCTTCGTTGTACATAAAAACTATTTGATGAGCTACACACTGCTATGCAGAGATTTATCTCATAACAATTTGAGTGGGGAATTGCCTCCATCTGTAGAGAATTTATCAGCTGTGACCACCTTGTGAGTATCGTTTCTTGAGAAGGTGATTTGTATCTTTGTTATCTGTCAATCGATCTAACCTTTTCCTTGTTGGCAGAAATTTACAGAACAATAACCTGTCTGGGACACTCGATGTTTTGCAAGACCTTCCACTGACAGATTTGTACTTCTCTTGACCATGTTTCTTATAAAATTTGCATGACATTAGCATGATTAAAATAAACATTTAGACTTTGTATTTCAAATGACCCATAGTTATTTTTTAAGATAAAAATGCATATGATTTTACTCATTTGGATTTTGGTCCCTGAGGGACCAATGCTTTTATAATTAGAAACTGTAAAGATCAATTCTTCATAAAAATTGGGACCAGTACCATATAAGATAAAAAAATTAAATGACTGAAGAATATTGGGACAGTTCCTTAAAAGCATGAACCATAGTCGATAAGAACAAAACTAAAGAGATCAATAATACCTTTGTTCCCACTAGAGTGGGGTCAGCCACATGGATCAGACGATGCCATAAAATCCAATCGTGTATTTGGGTCAAAACCTATAAATCATATTCTTAGTGATTTGGTTGATATATTTTCTTAGTCTCCTTGTATCTCTAACTATTGGACTATTCCTCCACCTAAAATGTTATTTTACCATATCTGAGACACTGAGTATATTTTTTTGTTGGGTTTTTTATGGTCCAATTAACAATAAATTCCATAAAACATTTTGTGATTATAACTATAGAGACCAATATCCATTGAAAAAATAATTGGGACCAAAATTTAAATCGGGTTAAGCTGCCGGTTAATAATTTACTTTAGCCTATCATTAGTTCAGAAACTTGTTTTTTGTTATTTTTAATGCATTTTAGAGCTATTGGGAAATTGAAAATTCGAAATGCATATTAGGATTTGATACAATTTTTTTAGTTTTTCGATTACAGTCATTCTCTTTGAATACACACTTATTCTATCTTATTCGAACAGGAATGTTGAGAACAACCAGTTTTCTGGACCAATACCTCAAAAGTTGTTAACCATTACCAACTTCAGGTGAAAATCTTAGAACACAGTATTTTCTTCTTTATCCTTAAATGAGATTATTTCTTGAGTCAGAAGATGGAAATAGAACTTGAAAATATATGTAATCCTGTTAATGCCAAAGATGTGCAGTGTTGCAATTAAACAAAGTATTTTGGCAAAATCTGTAGCACTGCAATGCAGAAAAACAACCAATTGTATGCTGCCTCCATTTAATACAGCCAGGCAATATAAACTATACATGTAATGTAAGATAGCATAAGTCTCGGAGCATTGAGAGATACGAGTTGAGATGTTCTATAGTCCGTGTGAATTTGACTAGGTTTATATTTTTATAATTTTTTTTCGGTTTTATTTTTGCTCTAGATAAATTTGCACTCAATAAATTTTTTAAACAATCTGTGATGAAGGTCCTATGTAGGATTGAAAGTATGATGTATTATAATAGTGCTTGAAATATGCGTTTATTGACTTGGTAAATCAAATGCCATTGTTTTCTCTTTGTAATTTAAATGGAGGGGAAAGATGAAAAAGGATAATGGTAAACATTAAGTTTCACTTAAAGAAGTGGTCACTGGACTATTGGCTCTTGGTCAAAACTGAAAGCACAATACCTAGCAGTTTATCATCATCATCATCACCATCACCGTTATTTTGCAACTTTCTTGTGTCTATATTAGAAAAATGAAGTCTCTATTCCTTTATCAAAGTTTCCGCTATTTTCTGTTTTTTTTTAATTTATTTCTGTATCAAAACAGAAATTTGAGTGACATATATCAATATTATTTATAATTTTGATACTTCAACAACTCATTGTGATATTTATATGCAGAAAAGATGGAAACCAATTTGACCTCAATAGTAATGTTACTATAGCACCAGCTCGCCCACCTCATTCTCCGGTAACAGCATCTCCAGTAACAACATCACCATCAGGAACTGTAGTTTCTGGGACACCATCTTCTGGACGTGTACCTACTAAACAGGCTGGTGGACCAACTGCATCAAAGGATTCAAGTTCCGGGAAATCGAAAAAAAATACCAAAAGAGTGGTTTGGATAACTATTTCTGGTGTATTGGGGTTTATCATCTTGGTACTGGCACTTCTTCTCTTTCTTCCAAGATGTAGCAAAAGGGAACGGGTCGGCAGAACTTCTAAGCAACACCAGATTGGAGCGTATGGAGGCGAAAGAACGAATCCTTGGAATAATGGGGCTCTAGTCCAACCACCTAGTCAAACTGAGAAAGGCAAATTTATTTACTTATGTTTTTTGTTTCATAATTCATTTTCTAACATTTAATTTTCCCTTGTAAGGACATTACCATTTTAATCATTTGAATTTCTTTATAAAATTTTGATTCTTGAACAGTACCAAAAGCGGCTGTTGTAAGGCCAAAGGAGAATCATCAAGCAGAGAAAAATGTACAAAGAGTGGAAGCATTGCCAAAGCTATTAAGTCATGACATAGATATGAGTGGACTAGATGTAGATTCAATGCCACCTCCACCTCCACCTCCTCCTCCGCCTCCTGCTCCACCACTTGCTACCGAGAAGGTGATCGTCGAGCCAACCACATTCCCCGGAGGGTCCAACATTAATCCTTCCAAAAGTAGTCTGGTTCCTCCAACATTTGCAAAATCGTTCACCATTGCAGCCCTTCAACAGTATACAAATAGCTTTTCTCAAGACAATCTTATAGGATTAGGCATGTTGGGGAGTGTATATAGGGCAGAGCTTCCTAATGGGAAGGTAAGACTGTTGCTTATCAGTTGCGCATGTTTTCTATAGAACGACTGATGAAATAGATGACACAAAATCGCTTTATATTTGTTTTCTCTGTCTACTTCTGCTTTTATTATTTTGCCAAAACATTTCCTGAACGATGTGTGAATGAGATAAATGAATATATTTTTATTCATATGTTTAACTATTAATATGCTCTAATCATATCTTGATTCAGATTTCCCTTGCTCAAAAAGTCTTGTTAATGTTTTATGTACTAGGATTGATTAAAGTCTTGACACTTGCTCTCTGTATGAATTGTTAGATACTTGCCGTGAAGAAACTAGACAAGAGAGTTTCTGATCAAGAAGATGCTGAGTTTATTGAACTGGTTAACAATATTGACAGAATTCGGCATGCAAATATTGTTGAGCTTATCGGTTACTGTCTAGAGCATGGACAGAGGCTTCTAATCTATGAATACTGCAATAATGGATCAATGTATGAAGCACTTCATTCAGATGATGAGTTCAAAACAAGACTGTCTTGGAATGCTCGTATTCGGATAGCACTTGGGGCCGCAAGAGCCTTAGAGTAAGTCCTAGTGACTATTGACACTGAGAAAAAATATATTCCTTTATAAAAAAATAAATAATCCTAGGTTGTTGGTTTGTAGCCTATTGTGTATTCAGTTTTTTTTTCCTTTTCAAATGGAGTTTATCGAGTATGCCTTGGTTGTTTAATTTCAGGGTGGAAGTCTATTTATTTTTGCTAATTTTTGAAATTAATAATCATCTACTACAACTTTCTGCAAATTTGAATCGCTAAACTAATAAAATATAAGATTTACCAATAAAGCATCTTTATGTGAAACTTATGAGTCTAATACTTGGTGTTGACCTTGTCAAGGTACTTGCATGAGCAATGTCAGCCACCTGTTATACACAGAAATTTCAAGTCTGCTAACATTCTCCTTGATGAAGATCTATCTGTGCGTGTATCTGATTGTGGTTTGGCTCCATTAATAACTAAAGGTTCTGTACGTCAGGTAAGAGAGTATAAGATATTGTAAACAAATGTTTTTGCATTATTTCGAAACGAAGGGAGTAATTATTGTCAGTTGATGTAATTTGCATTTTAACAGTCTGATAACATTCATACATTTTCAGCTCTCAGGACAGCTGCTAGCAGCTTACGGCTATGGGGCTCCAGAATTTGAGTCGGGAATTTACACCTACCAGAGTGATGTTTACAGCTTTGGAGTCGTTATGTTAGAACTTTTGACAGGCCGTCAGTCCTATGACAAGTGAGACACTTTAACAAAAATACTTCGGTATCTATTTTTGGCTTTTCGTGGACTTAAATTTTTGTATTGTGCATATTTTGAACAGAAAACGTCCTCGAGGTGAGCAGTTTCTTGTAAGATGGGCAATTACTCAACTTCATGACATTGATGCATTATCAAGGATGGTTGATCCTTCTCTAAATGGAGCTTACCCTGCCAAATCATTGTCAAATTTTGCAGACATTATTTCTAGATGTGTTCAGGTAAGCTATTCATTCGGATCCGGATTCCATGTTGTTGGAGAACAGTACATTTACACGCAGTAAACAATCTCTAGTGTTAATTTGAGACCGGATGACTCAGATTACACATAGCAAAGTCAGTTTTCAATGACCTCGGCCATTGACTTATATCTAACGGTTCAGATTAAAATCTGTGTGACGTTGTTTCAACATGGAATCCGTTTCCCGTATGAACTTAAGTTTCAGTTTTGCATAGTTTACTGATTATGTCATGTAACTGATTTCCTCTTTTTGTATATAATAAATACAATGCAGTCTGAGCCAGAATTTCGACCAGCGATGTCGGAGGTTGTCTTGTACTTGCTAAATATGATAAGGAGGGATTCTCAACAAAATGAATCAAATGAAAGATGAAAATGGTAATGATATTTGGATTTATGATTGAATTGCAAGAAGATTTTACCTGCAAATTTCAGAATCTCAACTATTGAAGACATGCATGTTACAACATCCTATAGGAGGGTTTGTTACTTCCAAATTCCAATGAAATACTAACCATTCAATATGCACATGCCGTGTTCTGCAAGGAGGTTTATCCAATCAGCTTCAGAGAATTGTAGGCACCAACACCCCTGTAGTTATTATATTTATAATTTAATGTGTGATAATTTTCATGGTTCATTAAACCATGCCCCATGTTACCTTGGTAACTGACCCATTTATTTATTTGATGATTGTTCCATATTGTTGGTGATGGAATGTGATTCTGTAGCAAATTATAGTTACTAGTATTTTATTATGTCCATTCTTGGTGATGAAATAAAATTTTGATAATCCTTGTACCAATTCACGTTCAAGCATTGGGCTATACTCCTTGGGAGACAAATATACTAATTAGTTATAATATTCTTTTTTTGGTAACAAAATATATGTATATGTTCGGAGGGTATAATTAGTTATATAATATATTTTTTTTATACTGAAATTGGTTGTAATATTTGAGATGTGAATATCTTTTTTTTTCTCTTTCAAGTTATTTAGTGGTTAGAGTTCACCTTTTTTTTAAGCTGAATAAGTGAGGTATCCGGGTTCGAATCCTGGTCCTTGCATATCTATTTCAAGATGTATGTTACTAAACTAAAAATAAATATCAATGGTTAGTCAAAATAAATAAATAAAAAGAAAAGGGGAAATGGATTGTTAGTCTAAACTTGTAATGTAGGGGTATATTTATCTCTCTAAATGGAAGAAATGAAGAGATCATAAATGAAGATGATCTTAGTCCAAAAATTTAATTCAAACCCATTAAATTTTTTGTTTTATGTTTAGGTCTAAAAACTGCATCAAACCAAATTTCCAAATAAATTCACCTGAGTATCAGTTTCAACTTTACTTTCAAGTTGTTAAACCAAAAAAGATGCTGTTTTTAAGTATTTATTTATCATTACATTTTTTTTTATAAAAGTTTAATCATTATGTTATAACCTCTTTTTTACGGTAAGCATTATAAATTATAACTTATGAATTTGTTTTGATAGTATAAAAAAAAGTCTTATCATTATATTTTAGAAAATAAGTTTATTAATTTCAAAATATGTTAACCAATTGAACCAATGATACATTGTGAGAAATGAGCAATAACAATCTCTTTCAACCATCTCTAACGCTTACTCTTGTATCGGATGAAATTCATGTTAACCCCACCACTTTATGTAAGACTCATTTTCAAAATATTCTTCAAACCAAACCAAATATAACCAACTGTGTTATATTTTTTTTTCCTTTTGTGTTAACCCCCGGTTACTAGGGGAAGGGAACCATAGTAATCTGAAGTTCGATTGATATGTAAGTAAAGTTTGATAAAAAAATTGTTTCATCCAAAATCGAACTCATATTCTCACAACAGATTGTCTTTTGGTGGAGCTGATTATTCACTTTAACTCATTCATTTGTCGAAAATGGTTAAAATTGTTTCTCTCTCCATAATCTACCTGGTGTTTTCTATATGTCAATCAAATCTTGTTATAAAACTAAGGAGAATGTCAACTAGGGCCCTAATAGCATTGATAATTGATGTATTTAGTTTAGAATATAAATCAAATACATCAATTATCCAATGTATCTAAAAGTCAATTGTTTCTTATATATAGGATCGGAGGGAGTAAGTTTTTATAAAAAAAGGTAGTGTATTTATTACCTTCATTAAAAGTAAAATCTTACATTTTTAAAACAAAATTTCTATTGAAAAATTCCTTAACCGGTGTCTCGGAAACACTAGTTATCAAGACCTTAAAACTAATTATGATGAGATGAGGTCGCATTTACATTCAACTCATACATGAATTTTTTTTATTTTAAAAAAGGTTAACAAAGTAAATCAGTGATGTTTGTTGAGAAAAATATTTCAAAATCAGACCAAATCTAATCACCTACTACTATGTTTAAACGGAGTCGACTTCGGCTCCATCTATCTAACTCTATTTATTGTCCATTTATGATATATATCAATACAACTAACTGATTATTGTGATCAATTTTAATAAGTGGATCCTACTAATAGAAACTAAATAAAGATATATAAATGTAGCATATCTAGACTCGAATAAATGGAGGGTATAACATTTTTTTTTATAAAAACTATTTTAGAATGAAAAAGAAACAAGTAAATAAGAGAAAAAGAGTTGAACCGGCAACCGCGAATTGATACGATAGTAACTAACATAACAACATGCATGAAATATTTTCTCCCATCCGTTCGTGATTTCTTCTCCCTTCTCTTCAGTTTTTTTCATTCCAAACAAATCTCTTCTTCCCTTCCTTCTTTTTCGATCATTAATTTCCATTCTTCCAAATCAAAATTCCTGCACTATCCATTTTTTTCTTCTCTCTTCTTTATCTTTTTTTATCACGATCCAATCCCATGACAATGAGTAACTTTGAAACCAATCCCTTCGCCGAAGAAGAAGTTAATCCTTTCGCCGTAAGTTTTTTCATATCACATTTTCTTCGATTATGTCTTTTGCATTGTATGCGATCGATCATCGTATATTTCACATCATTGATGAATTACTCGAATCGAATTAATGAAAATATTCATAATGTTGCTGATTAAATAGAAACATACAGCTTCCTATATAGTTGCGTGTATATCTTATTGGTTCCTGTTTAATAAAACTTATTCGTTTGTTATTATCTTTCAAATTAATTTTCATTATTCTCTAAAATATCTAATTTTATTTGATTGATTTGATGCATGGTAAAACGATCGGTGCATGAAAATTAATCTTGTTTCATGATTAGGGTATTCTAAAATCTATGGATTATTATGAAGCTCAGCTTTTCCTTTAGAAGCTCCATCCTAATTTTATTTCTTTTTTTGTGTGTGGAATAATTAATTCAAACTTGATTATTAGTGCCGCTAAATCAATTGAATTCAATATAAAATTTTGTATTTTCGTTAATGATATTAGGATGGATCTACTAAAGGAAAAGCTTCAGGGCAATCAAATTATGGTGGAGGTGCATTCTACACTACTGTAAGTTTCACTGCTTATCTCACTTCTCCAATTTGTATATATCAGCTTAAGCTTAACAACTTTTTATTTAATCATTGTTTTAAACCTTTTATTTGGAATTTGAGGTAGAGTGTTGCATAGTTTATATAATCTTATACTCAAATAACATCTAGAACTACAAAAATTGAAGTTTTTATTTGTTTACACTTGGTATGTGTTTGAATGAGCGGTGAGTTTGGCAAAATTAAGGTGGTATCGTGATTTTGTTGAAGCTTTAAAGTGTAGTTTTTGTCAGAATCATGGTGGCTTGTTGTAAATCTGTCAATCTCACCGCGAATTCAAACATATATTAGATCGTGGTATCTCATTTTTGATTCATTATTAACTTTCTACATTTTTTACCACTTAATTTTACAGAACCCAGGAAGTGTTTCCTCTGTAACCTCATCAAGGCTCACACCCCTTCCTCACGAGCCTCACGATCGTGGGGTAACTGTTGACATTCCTCTTGAACTCCCAAAGGTAGAGACTGGATTATCAAATTGTTGAAGTAAATGTCAAAATTATGATGCCAAAGTATTGTTGCTCACAAAGATTTAATTACATCTTTTTTTTAACTTTAGGACCTCAAAGCAAAGGAAAAAGAGCTTCAAGCTAGAGAGGCTGAATTGAAAAGAAGGGAACAGGTAATTCATCTTGATCCCTTGTTTGATTGCTTTGAACCATAATTCACTTTATGTTAGTAACTTGTTTTCTAAGCTTCAATATAATAGGTTGTTATTTAATGTAGCTGCCTATAAATAATAATGTTCTATCAATTATAAGTAAAGAAATAATAGGGACCTCATCATTAGCAAGGGTGGAATGGTGGATTATATTTCTTCATTGCAAAATATGAAGTAATTATACAAACACAAACATCAGACACGACACTGACACTAACACAACGACTCCAGTAATAATTTAAGAAAATGAATTAATTGAATGTAATCACATTTGTTGGTATCAGACACTGACACATGTTAGACACCAGACATGTGTTTGATCAGAGAAGTGTCGGTGCTACAGTATCACTACTTAAGGGTAACGCTTTAGTTCAGTTTTTAGTTTATGACTATAATAGGCAGTCGTATCATACCTTCAATTCCAAATCAGTTCATTTTGTTCATGCCATTTGAGTTATCTTGGCCATTGTGTTGTGTGTATAACCTATTGTATCAATTAGGCAACTCATGATCTAGTGATGTTTTGCAGGAGCTACAAAGAAAGGAAAGTGCTATAAAAAAAGGTATTTTAAGTTCATCAATACTTGTAGGAGCCAACAGGAATAATGCCTTCATTTTAGTGGTTTACATTTTTGTTTTGCAGCTGGAATAGTTATAGAGGAAAATAATTGGCCACCTTTTTTCCCTCTCATTCATCATGACATTGCAAATGAAATACCAATACATCTTCAAACGATCCAGTATGTTGCGTTTACAACATGGTTAGGTACGTTGAAGCCCTTCGTTTTGTTCTAAGGTTGTGTTTAAGTGATAACTAACTCTTTGTTTTCTGACATTGGGACGAAAAGGCAGTTTCATATTCTTGTGTTCATATATATGCTTAAAACCATAACCGAAGTTACAAATCATTTGAAACTTAAAAGTACTCGATCCTTTTGCTTCATGAGCCTTATAGTTTAGTATCTTTTGCATAAGCTATAATTTTTGTATGCTAGTAAATAAAATGCATATGCACTTCAGGATTTTAAGTCCTTTCTTTTTAACTATTTAAAAGCATCGCTTCCTTTGTTTTTCCGATGTAAGATTCTAAAAGTTAAAAAATTAAAGTGTGGAATAGTGGAAGTTCTATGTTTTATATGTACATTAGCAATTTACTATCAGAAAAAAAAAAAAAAAAAAAGGCATTTCTATGCAAACACCTGCATCTGTTTCTCAGTTTCTGCAAAATTAGGAAGCAACAATTATCTCGTTGATGGAAGTTTCAAGACATTTATAATATTGCTGAAAGAAAAAATTATATATTTTATGCTAAATGGAGTTTCATTTTGATAAGTAGTTTGCTCATGAAATTCATCCTTGTACTAGTGACTTGTAAATGTAATTTGCTTCTTATGATATATAAATATTGTTTTCTTAGCTTCATGTTGATTGTTTTCGGTAAGCAAAAGAATTTTCTAAAGAAATGAGACTAAACTTCATTGCATGTTGTACTAAAGAATAGCCAAATGAAAAGTATATATACAAGTTAGATGAACATGATAATCACACAGCGCAGCACCAAAACAGACAAACCAAAAACACCGGCCCGTTCCATGAATATTATAAGGCATACCAAAGTTTTCTTCACTCTGCATAATCTATATCATCAGCAGAAACAACTACAAATGATGCTGCTTCTTGTCCATCATATACTAAAACCTG
>Ga0315914_1005673_pt1 | contig 18062 bp, 5 predicted proteins | sample MpolenodulesMG_FD_203920 | JGI IMG/M metagenome (GOLD analysis project Ga0315914, IMG submission 203920) | Medicago polymorpha root nodule microbial communities from Los Angeles, California, United States - elongated nodules | ecosystem: Host-associated > Plants > Roots > Nodule | place: USA...
TTTTTATTTTTTTTTATTTATTTTTTTATATATATATATATATATATATATATATATATATATATATATATATATATTTCCCATTCAAAAAAAAAACACACAAACATGGAGATTGATATTTAGAAAATAATAAAAATATATTATTTCTTGTCAATTTTTTTTATCTTCTAATTAATGGTAATATGTTAGACTCAAATACCAATAATCTCAACTACATAAAAATAATCAAATCTTGTGACTCTTAACTCCTGTGTCACCCTCCCTTAGAAAAGTTCTAGACGTGACTTGGTTAAATATTTTAGATCATATTATCTACCAAATCAACAAAATCTGCCACGTAGTGAATATAATGAAGCTGTGTAGTTCAACAACTATAGATAAGATAATAGACTATCGCATACTAAATCCTAATGCGAAATGTGATCCAATTAACGGTATCAAACATTATTTGACCCGAAATTCTCAATTATTTTTGAGACCATTAATTAGGATCTAGCAAGCATTAAAATATAAATGTTTATGGATATGATACTAGCTTTTTCTTGCCACGCAAGTAAGGGACGTGGATAACGAAGCAAAAGCAAGTAACATGGTGGCATGGTGCTGGTATTTTTCATACTATTACCTACCATTACCAAAAGCAACAACACATTTGATTAGTCACATTCAATTCCTTCCCAGGTAGGGATGTTAACATTGTGTACATGTGAAGATGTTAATTGTTTCACCTAATATGTAATTAAGATATAACGGTTCTCTGTCAAATTAAAAAAACAAATCTAACGGTGCTGCAAATGTTCACGTACCCATGCAAGCATCCGTTTTTTTTCTCCCGCGCAGCACCCATGTTTTTGTTAATGAATAATGTTTGATGGACATTCAAATTAAGATGTATACACTTTGAGAGAGAAATGATGTGATATATGTGATAAATTAGTAATGTGATAGAACGAGAGATGTAGAGATAAGTGAGACGTCGTTGAATGAATATTTGAGAATTTGAGATGTTTAAATATAATTGTTTTTTGAGGGAAAATATCATTGTTGTTTGCTAATACATTTTCCGTATAATTTTTTTTCTTCTTTGTTTGAAGTTTCTCCCTTCTAAAATTTTGAGTTCTTTACCATATAATAAGAGGTCTTTTTTGATATTCAAATCCCAAATTCTAAATTTATAAACTTAAATGCACTTTGGTCTCTATTTTAGCTAAAACATAATTTTAATTCCCAATTTTTAAATTTGAAATTTTAGTCGCGCTATTTTCTCAAGGTTCAAGATTTTTTTATTCACAATTTAGTTTGAAGCTTATTTTTCATGATGAGTCATATTCATTAATGATGTGAAATTACAATATTGTTGATTTGAGCAATTAATGATGAATTTCAAAAATTATGTTTACATTTGATCAGTGCAACAAAAAAAGTTGCAACATGATTTTTTTATCCAAATTAACAAATGTCAATAATTTCACATTGTTTTGCTCAAAAAAAATAACAATTTCACATTGTTAATGAAAATGAAACATCATAAAAAAAGCTCATTACTGAGTTGTGGAGAAAATACTGAAACTTGTGAAATTGGATTACTAGTGCCTTTGAGACTGTAGTTTTTGAAACAAGAAAGTACTTTTGAATTGAAAATAACATTTTTTTTTACACTTTTATGATTTTAACTACATATGTTCTAAATTAATTATGTCATATATTCATATTTGTTTTCTTAACTAATAATTTAAGAGCACTTGTTAACATTTTTGGTTTAAAAATTAGATGATTAAAATCATATGAAACAAAAAATGAATTAAGCTAAATATATTTGAACTTAAAATATTTGCGACTTTAAATCCCATTCATTATTTGCTTTAGGATCGAGTGAGCCCTACACTTCTCCCTCTAAAATGTTCAAGACGACAAATAATTATTCCACAGGTTGAATCAATAACTTTTAGAAGTGAACTTTAAACCATGGTAAGCGTTCACTACTAGAGGTTGATATTAGATACAACTTTTCTTTAAACAAATACTTTATGGTACCTCTAAATAAGAGAACAACTCTTAGATTGTTTGACATCAAATAATTTCTAGTATTAGATTTCACAACAACTAGGGAACTTCTATTAAAAGCTTTTGGGATTTATGATTTTTGTTTTGTTAATGAATTAAGATGTTTTATTACTCTTAAGAAGACACGAAATTCTTCATAAGCCGAGAGACATAATTATTATACTTTTTATTTTTTCCTTTAGTGAAAAGACTCAATCACATGGTGGTAGGTAATTCAGTTGGCATGACAATCAACCACGCCAAATTATATGATGATTAATAAGAGACAGTCTTTAATTTGTCGTTTTTAAGAGAGACCAAAACAATCCCTTGAAATTTATATATTACTACCATATTTGCATTAACTTATGAAACTTTAATCATCCTAAAAATTGATTACACGTTTTTTTTAATCTTTAACATGACGTTACAAGTATAATCTTATACACGCATCTGCGACATGATGTTGGAAGTATCATCTTATATACGCATCTGTAAGATCTCGGATTCAAATCAGGGTGAAAGGTCTAACAATATAGACATTGTCAATCGAGCAATACCTTACGAAAACTACTTATTAGTCTTAATTATATGCAGCCACAAATCAGGTTCTGTGAATTGGGGGCAACTTCCTCCACTAATGTTCCGATTATATTTGTTAAGTATTTGCTATTTTAATGATTGCCCTCTCTTAAATTAATAGATTGCCTCCAGTAAATGAAAATTTATACCATAAAAAAAGAGTTTCACTCATGAATTTTATAAAATCAATTGTGTAAATGCATTTAAAATAAAATTTTGAATAATTTCTACAATACTTTTTAAATATAAAGACAAGTAAAGAACAATTTTAAATTGTAAATGTTAACGAGTCTTTAATTTTTCTAATATATAATACGATAGTGTTTATAATCTCATGTATATTGCTCAATGATAATAATGTTATTATTCTATCACTTTTGCATTGTTAAAAGTTTTCTACAAATATTTATCATATAAAATCTTGCCCCCACAAGTCAACATTTCTGGATCCGTCACTGATTACATGTAAGAGGAGTGTTATCGGCACTCTATTTCTAACACTCTTTCTAATACTCGCTCTTTTATTGAGTGAAATCCATGTGAGTGTCACACTTTGGAAGTAGATCCCACATAAAACGGCGAAACTCACATGAGTTTTACCCAATAAAAAAATAAGTGTTAGAGTGAATGTTAAAAATAGAGTGTTCATAACATTTTTCAAAGAGAATATAATTAATTACAATGATTTTGATTTATTTTTCAAAGAGTTTAACGACGAAACTCACATACACACTAAGCATGAATAAGAGATATATTACAGGTTTGAATCACCACTACACATGAAATATCTCAACAACCTTTTACCATATGAGATGCAATTACTCGATAATTTTGGGATATTTTTTAATCTCCTTTTACAATATTTATCTCATATTTTCAACTACATTAATTATTTTTATTTCATCAACATATAAGCACATAATTATTTTATATCTTTTTCTATATTAACAAAGTAATCAATACATATTATGAGAAATATAACCTATTCTAAAGGATAAACTAATTCCAAAAATAATATTAATTATCAACGAATTTAAAACCATCTCGAAAAAGAAAAAAAAAGGATTTTGATTCATATTATGAAAATATTGAAGTTTGATTTCTAGGTAATCATATAATCTACTATCTATTTATTAAAATAATGCATGCTGATTTTACTATTTTACCCTCATGAGGGGGATTTTGGTAATCTCATAATTGTTTGAGATTGGTTGATGCCACATAATATTATCATTGGTATTTAAATCAAAATCATAATTTCCTAAAAAAATAATAATCAAAATCATCATCGTTTGTTTATTGTTCATTTGTAACCAGAAACGCCTTATCTCTAAACAACACCCGCGATCTTCACCGCTATCGACCTTGTCGTCGAATACACTGATCTCCACCTTTTTCTTCGTTAGTTCGGTTCTCCTCTTCACCAAAGGTTCATTTCTTTTTGCTTTTTGTGGAAATTTTTTCGGGTTTTGATTTGCATGTGTCCGAAAGTTGTTTTGCTGATTATAGGATTTTGATTCTTTCGTTTTTTGTTGTTGGTTGGTGATTTTGATGTTTTGTTTTCGTGATTTTAGGGTTTTTGCATGTTTCTAAAATTGGTGTTTCTGATATCACTATTTTTGTATATTTGAAGGACCAAATGATGTCAGAATTAAAATGAAGGTTGGTGGAATCTGTGGGAGTGATCCTCAAGGTAAATAGTTTTTCTGTTACATCTGATTTAATGACGCAAAGTCACCTATGAGATTAGGTGTGATCACTTGGATATTTTGTACATTCTGTATCTGTTTTGGTGGGTGTGCTGTGAAAAGCTTTGGGTATTGGCATGCTAAGTATAGCTTATTGAATATAAGGTTTCTTTCTTAGTGAAACGATTAATAATAATTTAATTTCTCAAGCATATTTAGGTTCATTTCTACCTCATGGAATCATTTGAAAAATTTGATTAGAACTAGAAAAGTCCCATTTCAATATTCCTTTTCTGGAACTCCATCTATTACTTTTGAAAAATTTAATAGAAAAAAATTATTTGGATTGGTACTTGGCTGTCGAGTTTTGGTATCTTGGTCAGGGAATTTATGATCATTTGACACCCTAAGATTTTAACTTTTAATTTTCACTAATAGTGTTCATATTCTATAATGTTTTTGTTATCTCATGATATATTCATAGTATGACAAAATGCAGATGAACATGGTTTCGGTACGAGGAGTTAATATTGTGTATCCTGCACTTGTCATTGTGAATATTACCCTGCATCCGTGAATAAATTGTGAGTGATCTGATCTTATATTACCCTGTATTGTTTGGTCTGGTTGTGTTCTGACCTTTGTTATCAATTAAATATAAACAAAATTGAAGTTGCCAAGAATGTTTTCGAAGAATTTCTACAATGTAATCCAAAATCATGATGTGTTATCTACTTATCTGATCAATGTAGAAGTGAGTTTGAGGTTAGTGTGGAGAAGAGAAAAAATAAAGTATAAAAATAAAGTACCCAAAGATAACAGATACAGTAAAAGGGAAATTGAGGTTGGGAGCCAGAATTCTTCAGGTTGGAGGAGTAGAAAAAGTTTTTATGGAACTTTTTAGTGTTAAAGAAGGAGAAAAGTTGTTGAAAGCATCACAATGTTCCTTATCAACCACATCAGGTCCTATTGTTGGCCTCCTTTTCATTTCCACTCACAAAGTTGCTTTTTGTAGTGAGAAATCAATCAAGATCTCTTCACCAAAAGGAGAATCGAGTAGAGTCCGCTATAAGGTGATTTTTTTGCTTAAATGTTCATGTTAACGCTCTCTATTTCTTCGCACTTACTTTGGTTACTATTTCGGCCAGCATGTATCGTTAATGTTAATTTTTTTTCAGACTATTTTAGGTCTCTATTCCACACGAAAAGATTCAACATGTCAACCAAAGTCAAAATGTGAAGAAAGCTTCAGAAAAGTAGAAACAATCACTATGGATGGTTTCAAGTTCTGGTTTATGGGTTTCTTTAATTATCGGAAAGCTTTTGATATCTCCAGCAGGCTATCCTTCAGAAAAGCACATAGAAATAGCCACTCAAGAAATGAAATACAATTGTTAACTTCATCAATTATTCTTTGAAGTTGCAAAGGTTCCTATAGTGTACAAATATTTTATATCATTTTGTTAATATAAAAACTATGATCTTAACTTTTGGTTCCAGCATTTAACATACGAATTTGTTCCCTGAAGTGTAAAACTCAATTTTAAGTTTTGGTGTCATTTGATTTTTTTTTTTTTTTTTAAAGTTTTGGTGTCATGCGCTTTGTAAGTTGCTTTTCACATTTATGAAGTTTGTATTTTCCCTAAACTTGATCATCCGTGTGCAGTACTTCTGTTCTGCTCTTTCCTTTAATTTGCTAAAATGTAAAAAATGCAGCTATTTCTTTGAAAAATGCAGCTATTGGTGTTAATCCCTTTTTGGCAACTCTATAATAGTAGCACTCACTTTTATAATTTTGACTAATACGTAATCGTAATTTGCACATTATTTGTTCCTTCATTGGTTCCAATTGGTTTCATCTTAATTATTATGATCTTTTCCTGGTCTCATGAACAAAATATATCATCTTTTCATGAATCAAGACTTAGTAAAGCTTTCATAAATATTTTCCTGATCTCATTTTTCCCTTGAAACAATTTTTTTTTACAAGATACGTCATTCAACCTGTGCGAAGCACGGGTTTGTAACTAGTTTAATAAATGGTACAACCTAAGAAGCTAACTTTTTTTTTTTAAGAGACCTAAGAAGCTAACTTGGATAGGATTCAAGTTAAGTCAATTACTAGCACTAGATATACTTGCTTTCCATGATTACTTAGATCTCGTATCATATGTAAGGTAAAATATATAGTCCCCGCAACTAGAACATAATATAATTATGATTACATATGATAACATTCAAGCATAATATAATTATGATTACGATAATCCTATGTAAACCTTAAAAAAAAATCTTATGGAAATTCTCGTTGAAGTGGTTATAGAAATCAACACACTAGCTTGAGGTTGAAGACGAGGAGACAGGGTTCTAAAAGAAAAAACTGAAGGCTTATTGTAAACAGATGATAATTTGTGCTGCTTAATTTATTATCCTTCGATGGACTAATAATTAAGTGGAAGCCTTAAGATAAGGATTTTGATAATGTTAGAGAGACTTAGTATGTTATACTAGTGTATTACATGATGTTTTTCATAGAGTAATGATATTTGTACGATTATTTGATGTCAGGTTTTGTGACAACTAATTTTCTTCTTTTTATTAGTCTAAAACAATAGAGAAAGTAAAAGGAAGAGGGAGAGAGTAAGAATCTAATTTAAGTATGGGAAAAAAAATTATTTAAAAGTTGTCACAAAATAATTGTACCAATATCATTTCTCATTTACATATGAAAAATGCTAACCGGTGCCCCAAACACTTGTTAAGCATACTAAAAAGGAAATGTAGTAATTGAAATTGTATAATTAATTTATAAAAAGTCAAAAACAGTTTTCTTTTATGATAATAATTTCCTTTTTTGGTATGCTTAATCAATGTCCGGGACACCGGTTAGCATCAAAAATCAGGAAAAAAAACTTTTTGGTGTTGTGCATCTTCACCCAGGATGTTTTCATTGTTTTTAACATCTTTTATTACAATTGATGTGCTCTAGTGTTTTTATAAATACTCATGCTTTCTAAGTATATTCACGTTATAATTCATCCCATCTACTGGTTTACCATGTATCATATGTGTTGAGGTTTATTAGTCGAGCTTACAATATTGACTATGATCGATTATTTTTTGTGGCCACTCGTATTATCTTCACCACTCATATTTCCTTGATGATTTGTACATACTCCAGTTTGTATATATAATTTTCGTTATGTTCCAATCTTTATTGAATATTGATAGAACTTTGATTACTAGCACCTCAATTAATGTTAGATTTCTTTTTGGCAAAAATTGCCCCTGGCATCACAAAAATCTACTTGGCAATAGCTGTGTGGTAAGATTTCCTTCCACGTCAGTGTCAACTATGTTACTGAACTGCCGCAGGGTAAAAATAAGAAGAATTTTAAATTATAGAGATATAATATGTGTTTTTTACAATGACTATGAACTATTTCAACAACTAACTCTTTAATATTTCATCATTAGCCTAAAATAGTTTCATTGGAAACAAGATCATGGTCTAGCCGGTGAAGAGGTACTGGTCATTAACTTACTATAGTTGCTATGGTGGAGGAGTAATCAAGTATCCTATGAGGCTATGACGACAAAGTGGAAGTAAATATTTAATGAAAGCCATATATAGTCTTTATCAACTATTAAGAAAAGTTTATTGAAAATGATGATAATATACATAATGGTATATTAGACAATAATCGGCTAGGTAGGTGACTTGAATGTATATTTTAGCCTCATTTTGTACTACGAATTTTTTGATGTTTTGGTGTATTAGGTGTTCTGTATATATGCGGCACTGGAAGTTTGTATTTTTCTTTTTCTGTGAGTTTTAATGCTTCTTGCGTTTTACTCGACGTGAATAATATTTGTCGTTTAAAAAAAAAAGACAATAATCAGATTTGGATCCTCTCAATCCGCCTTTTCTCTCAATCCTCTCAACAATAAAATCCAAACATTAGATTAATCCAACGGATGGATGGAAGATTGAAAGAACAGATAGTTAAAACAAGAACACATTGCACAAAATAAAATACAACCCTAATTAATTACAGAACCGTTCTTGACCAAATTGCGATGTCCTCCGTTCTTCTTCTTCTGCCTGTGTCTTCTCTCTTTACTTTTTATTGATTTCTTAAAAGTTATTATGGCTTCTTCTAGTATGTATATGCAAATCCAGACCGGGGTGTCACAAAGCAATTCCCACTTCAACCGAATTTGTAGATGTCACCAACTATAGTCTTTTGATATGTATCCTCTTAAAATTTAAAAACTCTGTCTATAAGGCCTATAACCCATTTGCAATTTCGATTTGACCATCCAAATCTTCAACAAATTAATAAAAATGAGTTGAAATTACAAATGAAAGTACGAAAATAGATTTGAAGAAAAAACAGTTATGATCCTGCATAAGAAAATTGAAATTGTAAAAAAAAAAGGGGCAGAGATTAGAACAACAAGATGGCGTGTAGCAAATGCTGAAACGGTGCTTTGACCCTCAACCATCAGATTAATCTAACGCCCGTGATTAATGCTGGAGGGATTGAAGGAGAGAGCACGGCTGGAGAGGAACCGTGTGCGACAATAATCAACTTATTTGACCCTTTCCCTTAAAAAAACTTATCTGACCTTTTACAAAAAATTAAGAAAAATGTATAAATAAAAGAGAAAAATCAATACTTTTATTATATTATTATCAAATATTGATGTATTTATCATTATTACAAACGTAAAATAAAAAATATTAATTTATGAGTGATCAAATTAATATTTATTAAAGGGTTGCAGTTGAAAAAGAGTAATTAATATTACATTAACAATCAACTTAATATTTATTAGAGGTTACAATTGAAAAAGAGTAATTAGTATTACATTAAAAGAGAAATATCATTTATTTAAAGATTTTTTTTTATATAGAAAATGATCACTCATTGTGAGACATAACCACCACATAGGGAGTAACTTATATCATCTTAAAAATTGAAAAATTGAAAGTGAGAGTTATTGTGAGACAATTTTCTTTTCTGATTACGTCATTGTGAGACAATTTATTTAACAAATAAATAAACAAACAAATAAATAAACAAATTATTGTGTGATGGAGAGAAAATGATATAATGCATCACATTTGTTCATACACGACCTTTACATGACAATGTTGGACCATTGTACCATAATATATAGCATGTTCTGTTTCCTAGCTCTTTAATGGAAACCCTTTACTCAATTGATCTATTGATCTTTACGCAATCCCCATATAAATTCGAAGTTTTCCCCATAAGCAAGTAAGTAGATTGCAAATCATATCTTCAACTTTTTAACTTCTCCCATGCACCACCATTGCCCCAAACTTTTGTTTTTGTTCTTTTTGAAAGCTTTGTTTTAATCATTCATTGGGCCCAAGCTAGCCTTGCCACCAATGCAGTATAAGATTGTCTTTCTTGCCCCTCTAATCACTCTTAGGTCCCTCAAAATCTTGACTTTGCCCCTCTTAATCATTCGGTAGTTATCTCTCGAACAAATCATTTTATATGTAAAATATAACTGGTTGTATTTTAATTTTTACTTTTACACTTTTTTTGCGATCAAATAGGAGGTAAAGCTTATTACTTTTGTTTATGTTATGTTTCTGCTATTTTTCTTCTTCTTTTATGATGTAAGATAACTTTCGGGAGGTAACTCCCGAATCATAGTGACTATGAATTCAGAAGATACGCACCATTTGTCTCTTGCCATAAATTTTATTATTTGCATTTGATTGGTTAATTAATGAATTTTTTTTTTGTTGTGATATATACATATATATGGTTGAACATTCCGTCGTTCCAAAGCCGGATCCGGAGGTCCATTCCATTGATGTTGCATAACATTTTGTCCTTGAAAATAAATGTGAAGATCGAGAAGCGATGATTAATTGGGTTCGTTGTCAAGCAAGAAAGACACGATTTACTACTATTATAATAGATAAACCCGATAGTGGTTTCAGATGTATAAAGCCGATGAAGTTGAAACGGAAAACACAAATTCAAGAAAATGCGGATGTCCATTTAGGTTGCGTGGTTATTTTATTGCATAAAACTACAGAGTTTTAGTGTTGTTTCGGGATTGTATAATCATATAATGGAGCGAAAGTAATCATTGATATTGTATCGACAAACTCAAAACAAAATATATTTCATCAACAACAAAAACAACACTAAAATAAAAAACAAAATTTAAAGTTATTAGAATTTACTTGTTGTATTGTTGAATAAATGTGGCAAAAGAGAAGTGCAATATGATATGTTTAGTTGGGAATCAAAGGAAAAATTGAGTCTGAGAGCAACTCGGGGGTCAGAAAAGCAGTCTTCACTTGAGGTGACTTAAATGATTTTTCTCATGTATTTTTAAAATATTATAAAAAGTTCTAGGACAAGAAAAGAATAAAAAATTAGATTTCCTTTTTTTTTTTGAATAAATGAATATTATTTTGTTTTTGTAAAAAAAATAAAAAATTAAGAAAATAATTTTGCATATGAAACAGAAATGGCACAATTTAAGACATTTTTTTTTTGTGTGGGTATTTTCTTAATTAAGATCCTCTCCTATTTTGTTTATTACCAAAGTTCAAGACCAAGAAATGAGAGAGGTGGAAAAGAAGATGATCCTTGCAAGACAGCAAATAACTAGGAAGGTTGATGAACTTTATGTTGACGTTCCTCACGAAAATTCTGTTCACGATTGTTTCAGAGCTGATCAAAATATTGATGCTGATGGTTCTTCAAGTCTTCCTCCAAAACATAACACTCTTTTTCCATCCATATCTGTTGAGGATTGTCAGCCTGTGCTGGAAGAGTACAATTGTGATGGCATAATCCATAAATGTAAGAATTTAGAGAAAGAATTGAAAGATGCAGATGGAGGAAAAGAATCTTGGATGTCTTGTGACAAAATCCATCCACCCAAATAAAGACAACATCCACCCAAATAAACATCCCCACCTAAAGCTGCTAACCACTCGAAAAAACGACATCCATAACTTCATATTCCTAATTATATGCAATAGTTTACAATTATTTGATTGCTAATAGTTCCCTTTTTCTTGAGCAACCTATGATAGCAACTTTCAATTGTAGTTATTATTAGTACTAGTTGATTTATATGAAGGTTCTAAACTTAGGGTTATATGGTAGATCAAGGAAATATCAAAGTGAACGAAGCAATTTTTGGATTCGTACTGATAAAGAACATGTGCGTCATAAAGTAGTTCATTTTCCTGTTAGTGGACTAGCATAATTTAAGCACTGTGATGAAATCAAAGACTAGTTCTTCTTTGAAGGTGATGAAAAATGATGCTTAGTTTAGAACTAGATGATTTTCTTATTCAATTCAACTCATAATGAGACACAGTACATTTGTATACGGTACAAGTTGTGCATTATCTTCTAATTAACTCCAACCAACTTCTAATTGATTTGAAACTGTCTAACAAATTACAATTTCAGATAATCAACTTCAATTAGCTAGTTCATTAGAATCTGCCTCGATAACTTGCAACAGAAGCAACAACTACTAACTAACTTTTGCACTACAATTCAACATTAGTCAACATCAGTAAATCCAAATAATTCATTAGACCATCAACACACATTGGTATTAGAAATCACATATAAAAAAAAATGAGATTCATCTCATAAGAAAAATAAGCTTCAGAGCTCAATCAAGAGAAAAATTCATTAGAGTTAGGCCTCAAATTTCACTTACTTGTATTGCTCATTTTAATTTTAAAAAGTTGAAAAGTAACATTTTCTCTATACATTAGATACCACCATATGAATTAAGCAATATAATATATTTATCAACAACGTGTGTTGATATTTTTTTTTTTACGAAGTGGTAAACAAAGTAGAAAATATTGGGTTTGAACCCGGTGCACCATTGAAAATACTATATCTATCAATGTCCGTATTATCAATTGTGCAAGGCCTTTTAAATACATTAATTTTTCTTTTAATTTTGTCACTCAATTGAAGTTTTAGATAAACAATAAAATAACAAAGTAATATGTTACTTCTTCAAAAAAAAAAAAAACAAAGTAATATGTTAACTAGAATTATTTTATAAAAAAGACAATTCATATATCTAGTAATTTAGAAATGTGATTAAACATATTTTTCAAATAAAGTCTATATTTACTGTAAAAACTAATAATCTATGTTTAGGACAAAACTAGTGGTCCACTGGTACAATATTCAAGGGTGCTTTGTCCTGTATGAGAAAATTACTGCATTTGGTAAAAAGGAAAAATTGAGTTTTGTACACATTTAGCTTTTTGTGTATTTGCAAAAAGCATGATATCTCCAATTTTGGTACATATCTCGTATATATGTTTTCTCCTTATATACGTTTATTGGCGTCAACTTTTACTATTAAACAATTTTATATGAACAAATAAAATTAAGTAGTACAACAAATTTGTTAAAAATGTCATTCAATAGGGTAAAACTCAATTTTGAGACATAAAACCCAATAAGAAACTCATTCCAGAACTAGAAGTAGAGCCACATAACTAATATGAGCCTTAAAATAGATAAAAAGAACCCACATGCAATCTAAATCCTTTGATTATCATCAAACGAGAGTCTGAATTACATGTCGGGCAAGGCATAAATGCCTACTGGTCTCATGCCTACGCGGCAATTTCAAACCATCTATATAAGAAGCTGTCCCTTTGGGGAGGACTGTCACTATGCTCATGGAGAAGCAGGTAATGATAATACCGGTCTTGTTTTTTTATCATATAATTCTACTGTTTTGTTTTGGTTTGTTCAATTATATAAAATCAATTTTTCAATTTTCTTGATGATTCGTAGAAGTTCATTTTCTGTGATATGATGTACAAATTATAGTGTATAACTGTGTGTGGTTTGTGACATAAACTTGCCCCTCCTAAGGTAGCTAGTTGATCATATTAAATGGAACGACATTTCATACTTGCTTATAGTTAAAGCTGGTTCTGAATGAGCATTTGGTATTTTGTTCATTCATCAGATGCTGTTTCTGTTTAAATTCCGTTGTCAATTGTAGATCGTGGAAACATTCAGTTTGTTCAAATTCTGCTGCGCAACAATTGTATAACGGCTATATCCGCTGTTTCACAGCATTTTGTACTAGATAGGGTATTATGGAACAAGAGCGGTTTGTTAAATTTTCGCTATTTAACAAAAGCGATTCTGAATAATCAACTCTTCTATTATTATGTTCATTTTTTCCACCCTGTTTCTCCTCTTGGTCTTTGCTGATGATTTGTAACTTTGATGTCTTGACTCATCAATAATTTGGAGGTACATTTCTCATCATTATGAAAAAATGTGATTATCTCATACATTTGGTTGTTGCCCCTCTCATGCATTCATTGTGAATAATATTTTGTATAATATGGTTTTAAACTCTTCTTATCCAACTCATGACAGTGATAGTCATAGCTATAATATTGTTTCATTAACTGATATGCATATGCTTGTGTTATTTATCTTTAGTACAACCAAAACAAAAATTCTCAAATCTTAAAAGTTTGGGATTAAAATCAGAATGTCACTATATTATCTATATTATTAAACTAGGTAGCTAACTCACTATGTATATGGTGTCCTAAAGATATGCATGTAAAAGTTTAGTAGTTGAATAAGTTTCATGTAACTCTTTCTTGGCTATTGTACACATTTACTACATTAGCATACCTGCACAACTCAACTAAAGGGCAATTTGGGTATTCTACCTGAGGATCAAACAGTACTATATACTCTAGCAAAGCAAAGCAAAGGAAGCATTTTTGAAAACTGCTTCTTCGTTAAGTTTCATCTTTCAAGCTTCAATCTTTTCTATCAGAAAACAATCCCATTAAAGATTATAGCTTTATGATGAAAAATCTCAAACCCAGCAATACTCATGAAAAACCATTGGAAGATACCATCATGGAAATGAAGGAAGCTTTCATCATTTCACCTTCTGCTCATGGTGGTGGTGAACCTACTTTCAGAAATGCCCATTTTCTCAAACCCATTGCTGCAACTTCCACTCACAAACATACCTTCAATCCTTCTTCTTCACCTGTTTGTATTCCAAAGGGATGGCCTTTCACAATCAATTTTATTGGGTGGCGCTACCCACACAATAAATAGGGTAAGCGGGTTGATGAGCTTAAACCCAAAAGTCTAGCCAGCCATAAGCATGAAATCAACAAAGAGACACAATCTGTAAAAAAGTCAGCATAATAGAACAACTGGTAGTAGATCCTTATCAACCATCAACCTCCGAATAATTCTATTATTACAAATCATTGCCCTTAATAATACCTTACAATCTTAGTTAACAAAGGAAATGAATTTAGATGAAGAACAGAGAAAGAGAAGTACAATGTGAGATATGATTATCTTGTTTCAATTCAAGTCAAAATGAGGCACAATACATTTTTATATAGTAAAACTTGTGAATTAACTTCTAACTAACTCCAATTAATTTCTAACTGGTTTGTAACTGCTTAACTAATTACAATTTCAGACAACTGACTTCAAGTAGCTAGTTAGTTGAAATCTGCCTCAATAACTTGCAACAGAAGCAACATCTACTAACTAAATTCTGCACTGCATTTCTGCTAATTGACCACTGATACTTCAACATTAGTCAACATCAATAAATCCAAATAATTCCTTAGACCAACCGCACAAATCACATGATAAAGGGATGAAGATTCATCACATAAGAAAAATACAAACCACTGTTAACAAAGCCCCATTCAACCTTAAAAAGACATGCAGAAGAAGAAATTCTAATGCTACAGAGCAGTCCCAAAAACAGTCCCCGGAACATAGATAGAACCGTGCCATCAGACCGCGTTGTTATTAAGTTTCAATTTCAAGGCTTCATGCTCAAATTTCATTTCTATATTTAGGAACAATGTATCAAAAAAATAAATAAATTATAATTTAACATTGATTAAGTTTAAATTGAAACATTGATAATCAAGGCTTCGTGCCATCAGACCGCATTGTAACATTGATTTTTTTTTTTTGTTATTAATTCATTTCTGTATAATTTAAATGTCAATGATAATTAAGTTTAAATATTTTGCTATTAATTTTGTAATTTAGAGTATAAAACTATCCTTTAAATAACCATATTTTATTGTCTTTAGTAATTTTTCACATATTTTAATTTTATTTTGGGTTGTTTTATTTTTATAATAGGGTTTAAAACTATATGTAATGTAATTGTGAATAAAACATAGTGAAAAATATCTATTCAAATTTTGATTATATTAAAATACACCCGCAATATATATTTTTTTCTTTTCGAAGTGTGTCAGATTATTATCATTTTGCTAGATTATTAAAAATTAAAAAAAAAATTATTGAGGAAGTAAAGTGAAGATTTTAATAAGAGGAGAGATAAATATAATTCAAGCTTCTGTTGGGAGTGAAATGTTTTATGATATGTTTTGAATAAGAGGGTATATCAAGATGTTCTGTGCCTAGATTCAACGAGACTAAATTCATTGCTTGGGAAAGCTACTACAGACCCATATTTGATAAAAATTTGTATTTTCCATGGAGATTATTTGAAGCTGATGTTACAATGCGTTATACAAGGTGGTGGAAGCAATCGGTATTGGGTTGCGATGATTTTGTGAAGAATATTGTGCGACAGAAGATAAGTGCAAGCTAAAGTAATCATAGACCTTGTGTTGGGAATGTTAACATAAGTGGTGATGATTCTGGTGTCCCACCTCGATTTCCTCCCAGTCTTGTTGATACTCTCATTCGTGGAGAATTTTTTGATGCTGGTTCAAAAACTAAAACCAGGAAAGTTGAAGATCTTTATGCTGATGTTGGTTATGAAAATTCTGTTTATAATTGTTTGACAAATTGCACTCACATTCCCTTTTAAGTCTATTTAAAATACAAACACATCCCTCTATTTTGTAAGAACTGAGGGGAGGTAAGGATATCATGAGAGGGAGTACTCTTGTGAGAAGGAGATTCAATGGACCAAGTCCGAAATTCTGCTTAAACATGACATGTTTTGTTACTTTCAATTCTACTGTTCTTTACTCTTGTGTTGAACATTGATACTGATACTGCTAATATTGATGGATCATGGATGCTATGTAAATCTAGCTGTATTAGATCTATCATCAAACAATTTGAGTGGTATCGTCAAGTTCCAACACTTTTCCAAACTTCAAAATTTGCATTCTTTGTCCCTTTCACAGAATGCACAATTATCACTAACCTTTGAATCCAATGTTGGTTACAATTTGAATATGTGGTTGTATTCGATGTATTCTATCAATTTGAATAAATGAATATTATTTTGTTTTTGTAAAAAAAATAAAAAATTAAGAAAATAATTTTGCATATGAAACACAAATGGCACAAATTAAGATAAAAAAAAATTGGGTAAATAATCAAAAACAAAATACGAGAGGATCTCATGCTTGGTTTTTCTTTGGTCTTGTATGGTTCCATAATTGAAGACAAAAACATGAAAATCAAAAAGAAGAAATCAATCAACTTCTGCTAAATTAAGCAAACATATTACTTACTAGTGTATCACTGAATCAGTCAGCATGAATGTTCCACCTCATGCATCAAACAAAATATTTTGTTGCGCATACACTATGTATGATATCTAAATAATTAACAGAATATAACTCCTCCAGATGCATATGTAACACAAATTATTAAATATGAAAAAACAATTCAAATGGTTCTCTCTTACTCTAATCTTAACTTGTGATACATGATGCACCTATTATACTCAAACTCGAATGTTTTTCTAAATTACAATCTTTTCATTAGATAGCACATCCATCTCAAACCCACAAAATATCATTAAACACTTTAGTGGTTTAGATAGCTAAGGACATTTTTTTTTAATTATGTGTGCATTTGTGGTTATAATCTTGGAGATACTTTACATTTTGTTTTTATTTTCATTTTCACAATAGCAGTGAAAAACATAATAAATGCAGATTGATAAAGAGATAAAAAATATTTTTGATTGATTGTGTATAATACAATTTACAAGATGAGTATCTATGGGTAACATTATTTCTACTAACCAAACGACATGGCCACAATGTTCAACCTTTGCTCGGCTAATTTTAAAGGTAGTTTGTTAGTTTCCCTCAATGAGAGAATCATGACACGCCACGTTGGACCCTCGACTTTCCCTTTCACAATATGATTTGTTGACAAGATCCTTAGTGTGCGGCTCTCCCACACAATTAGTGGCGCTATAAATATGGAGTGTGGTTTTCAATATGTGATCTACTTATCATTGACTCAATATGTGATGCTAAAAGATCTATGTATTTAGTTATTAGACTTGACAAAGAATCAACTTTTCGTCAATAGATTGTCCTACCCTTCGCCTAATGATGACATGCTGTCATTACGTAATTTTTAGGAGTTATTTTGACATTTTGATAGAGTTCTGAGGCAACATGAGGTGATTAGGGGTGTTAAAAGCAAGAAAATCAGAAGAACTGAAGGCAACAAATCATGTCACGATTTTCACCACCGTGACGCGATTTCATCACCAGAGACGAATGTTATTTGAGCCACCAAAAATCGTGGTACGATTTTTGGTGGCGTGTCACGATTTTGCAAAAATCGTGGTACGATTTTAGGCACCGTGGTGCGATTTAGGCGCGCCCAGATTGGCCTATTTAAGCTGAAGTCAGTTCTCATCACAAGGGTTACG
>Ga0315914_1005677_pt1 | contig 18057 bp, 8 predicted proteins | sample MpolenodulesMG_FD_203920 | JGI IMG/M metagenome (GOLD analysis project Ga0315914, IMG submission 203920) | Medicago polymorpha root nodule microbial communities from Los Angeles, California, United States - elongated nodules | ecosystem: Host-associated > Plants > Roots > Nodule | place: USA...
GGGTGGACAATCAGCATCAGTTTCACAATTAATATATCCTGTAGTGAAAAAATAGAATGAAATAATGTTACAAAAATGATATAAACATTATATACAAACTACAAACTAAAGAAGACAATTTTAAACGAATAGAAAAATAGATTACCCTCAACATTATTTGCAACAAGAAATAGAATAATAAATAAAATCATAGACACAAGCTTATGAGTTTTAGCCATATTTCTCTATTTTTACATGCAACAAATATAATTTATTTCATCACTTTATAGTGTATAAAGTTCTTCACGTGTTAAGAAAAATATAATATTTTTACCTCTTAAGCATATTTAAAACTCCCTCCCTAATTTTAGAACTATTATTAAGTGTCTCTTGAGTTGATTAATGTGTTATATTTGTCCATTTACTAAACTTAATAAAGGTGTAACGTAAAAAACTTGCAAACCATTAGTATTCAATATTTTGGTAATTAACTTTATTACTTTTGATCATCGAAAGGGGAAATTTCATAAATAATAATGCATAATTTAATCGTATTGTAATTATTGGAAATTTATTATATATATATATATATATATATATATATATATATATATAATCATTTAACCATATGGAATAAGTATAAATTTGCCGGTTGCATGAATTCATCAAGATTTGCATTCACATGATGTCTTTGATTGGCATGTATATATAAAATAAATCAGCATTTAAGACAGGTTGTTCACACGATGCATCAAGGAGAAATATGGCGGCGTGCTAGGGTTTCCCTCGTGTACTTTAACCCTATTGAATTCGGATCAAGTATTTCCTCGCAAACTTTCAGTTGGTTGCATCTGTCGCTCACCCATCACATCTCTTCTAATTCCTTGGAAGTATCTTGGGGGCCTCTAAAAGAGGAGTTGGTATCAACACCTACAACTCCAAAGTCTTTTGCTAGTGTGCTCACTCGCATGGTTGAAGTGCAACTTAGCCAATTACCTAAACGTTGAAGGTGATAAAAACACAAGAGGGTGGTTGAATTTTGTTGGCTTTTTCAAACTTTTTCTAAGTGTATGCACTGTTTAAAGTCTGATGCAGAGTTTTGAATGCGAAGGCTATAAGATCAAAACACAAAGAGATGACACTACAAAACACTCAAAACATCTATGGAGTTGCATGATCTAGGATAAGACTGAATTAAAACGACTCAAGTTAAAAGAATACAATATGTTCCTCAAACCATTAAGAGCTCAGGGATATAGGGATATAACTCTGTGAATCCCAGTTAACTTAAGAGGATAATAAACGACCATAGCACTAAGAGTCACAGAGGTTGTACCCAACTATAGCTTTGTACATCGTAGTAATGTTGTATCATAACTGAGCCTAGTTTAAACCAGAATTTCCATCTTGAGATTTTCTAAAACCTTTTACTGCTTTCCCAAACTTAACCTTTTATATTTACTATTGTAACAAATGATTTATTTTATTTATGTAAACAAGTTTTATGCTGAAAAGCTACATGATGCTTTAGCTCCACAATCCTTGTGGGACGATATCTTTTTATACAATAACTTGAATGCTGTCTACTTGAACTCAGTCTGTCCACCTTAAAATACTCATAATGTTTTGGGGTAAAGTGTGATTTTAGTCTATATGACTTTTGCTTTTCATCACCATAAAAAAGGGGCTCGTTCTTAAAGAACTTACCTACATGGAGTTTTAGTCCTTACTACATTCGATTTATTTAATTATTCTTAAACTTTTTAAATAAATGATTTTGTTCTTATTTAGAATATTATACAAAAAACATTTAAAAAATTTAGATTTTTTAATATGGAATGAATAAAATATAAATTTATAATATTGAAAATTCAAGATAAGGTATTGATAATTTGGAATAAAACAACTGCGATGAAAATTTTAAAAGGAGATCAAAAAGCCACTATTTTATTGGGAAGAAAAATAAAAATTGGTAATTTTGTAGGGAAGAAAAAATATATTTAACAAGTGGGCATCAATGGCTACATGTTTAGCTTTTATGCCCGAGGCAACTGGTGTTAAATAGGCAATAATCCTTCATAGCGTTGATGCCTAAGCCTTTAGTTTCGATTCCAGGACATGTATTTTCTATTTTGTACCGTTTTGACTTAAGAAATATTTTTTAGTAGTCAACTATGATCCCTTAGTCCCAATTCACTTCCAAACATTTGGTTTATTTAAAATGACCTATTAATCGTAGGAAGACCCCAAACTTTTTATTGATTTGAAATGACCATTCAATCATTTGAAGATTTTTTAAAAGTCTATGTTTTGGATGAGAAAGGTAATAAATATATGGTCAATATTGCAATAAATCCTAACTTGGATGAATAGAGTTGCATCTTGAATATCTTGTCAATAGTCCTTTTATTATCATTAGAACCAATAATTTACACTTAGAAGAAAGAAATGAACCGGTGAACTCTCCGTTCAAAAGAAACATAAATGGCATTGATTGAAAATTCATAAGCCTGACAATATAATGATATAAAATTGAAGTTATATGGGGTGGGTCTCTAACTACAATGTGATATTCTTAAATTAAAGGCCATGTTGTAAATCCAAGAATAAGCAGTAGAAAACAATTTAATTAAAATTATTTTGTACCTTATTTCATTTCATTGACAGTCTCTTGGACTACAAAACCAGAACTGCAAGGTCCGTAAAATTAAAAAATAAATAAAATACAATTATTTGGATCCTAGATAGGACAACATCTAAATGGTAACTATAAAATATTTTAGCAAAATGTATATTGCATATTTGTTTTTGCTAGTGAAATAACTCATTCTTTAATGCATGGTGTACTTGTACTATCTTGAGTGATGACACTAGGTCATGTTGTATTGTTATAGTCTTTTTTTTTCTTCATTTTACTGGAGTTCAGATGAGTTCACAGGTGCCAGAATCTAAAAATGACAGAAAAATAAGTGTTGAGATAAAGAAAAGTCGAGCCTCGAATTTGAGCTGTTCTAAAGGCATTTTGATTTGTAAAAATTGGGCCACAATTTATGCAAACTGGGCCTTGATTTCTGGAGCATCTGAAGTTAATTTGGATATAATGACGAAATCGAGCCACAATTTATTGGGATCGGGGCACGATTTTAGCGTAACAGAATCTGTTTCTATAAAAGCCAAACTTGTTTTTGGGAAAGGCTTCGAAAATTGAAGAGAAAAAAACGCATATTTGGAGATGAAGAAGTGGAACATTGCTGGGAGACCATCAAAACTAGAAGTTAGTCATCAAATTAATGTAATAAATCCTATTCTGTCATTAGTTGTTTATGTTTTAGCCATGAGTAGCTAATTCTATTGTGATTAGGTCTTAAGATGAATTTGTTATAGCTTTTTGGCCATGTAATCCGTAGCTCTGAATTATTATGATTGTTATTCTAGTTTATTTAGTATAAATTGTGTGTAATGCTTTCATGATTTTGACCTTATATAATTGAACTTAGAGAATATATGACTATTGACCACAACTTATAACTCAGATCTATTTGTACTGTTTAACTTAACGCACAATCTAGGGATAGAAAGTTGTTAAGTTGTGACCTTGAAATTAACGGACTGTAAAACCTTTGATGATTATAGGTTCACCTAAGGAATTAGGGTCTTATAGTTAGAAAAGAGGGCTCTGAGTCAACAGATTGATATATCCGAGCCAATTTGTTAATTGTCATAAACTGAATAACAATTGTAAGTAACGAACAAAGGATTTGAAAGACTTAGTCCTTTCTCTCGTCACATATTAAGAAACCAACATCACTTTCAGTATTTACTATTGATTGAAACCAATTAAATTAGATTTCACCTAAAGATACATCAATTTAGTCCTTGGAACTATAAAATTCCAAGGCTTCACTCAACAATTCAGTTTGCACTGCCGCACCATAAACGGCCACTTCATCTTGGCATCAATAAGCAACTCATGTCCATCTTGGCATCGATAAGCAACTCTCAACAATTTCCAAACACTCGTTGAAAAGATCCATATTGATTTCCTCAAACTTGGCACGAGCGATGGATGAAAAGAAGTTTAAGCACTGAAACAAAGAATCTACCTTATGGTGGTGACAAAAGCAAAAAATATTGTCAGATTGTCTCTATCACACTATTCCCAACCTCCTTATGACCCTTGCGTTCACAATAGCATCACTGATAAATACAATGCACAAATTTCTGATTTTTAGTGGCAAAAGTTGGACTACAGATATAAAACTGAGTGCAAGGATCAGTTCAATAACTGGAAGTAAACTAACATTAAACTATATTTAGATAATATGGTTTAGATTTATTTCAAATTTCACATGCATAAATTCGAAAATTCCTAGTATAAAGTAGAATTTTATCCAAACGATTCTTGAACACCTCTTTCTTATTTTGTTGGCTAGGATAAAGTAGAATTTTGGCCTTTGAAACTGTAAAATTGAATCTAAGAACCAATATCTTCCAAAGCCTTGTTTAACTTGTAAACTAAATAATCCAGAGCATTCATTGCTTTAACTTTTTTCTAGTACTTTTCATCTTCATCCTTGTATTTCTCAAATTCTTCAATCATGCTTATGAAGCTAAGAAGCAACATTGATGATCTTACACAGATCCTTCCCCTTGAAATAATTGCTGCACCATTGGTAAAAAGATCCATATTCACATATTCACCATCTCCATACACTTCACAAAAAGCTCCATATTGAGTTCCTCAAACGACGCACGAGTTATCCGATGAACAAAAATCAATATTTTTCAAAGAAAACATCTATCTCAATAGTGTTATCAACAACAAACGCGGACGTTATTTTTGCTTTTTCACACGAGGTTCTTAACCTTCTGAGGCTTTTAGGTCCACTTTGTTTATTTTTTTCCTTTTTAACTCCTCGACAAAACAGTTCACCATTCTATTATCGAAGTCCTCTCCTCCAATGTAAGTGCCTCCGTCAGTGTCTTTACCTTCAAAGACTTCAACTTTAATTATGAGTATAGGCATATCAAATGTGCCTCCACCAATATCAAATATGAAAATATTCATCTCTTTTGAAGCCCATATGCAAAAAAAAAAAAAAAACAGCAGCATCAGTTAGTTCATTGATTATCCAAGTTACATTAAGGTTGCAGTTGCACCACACTCTCTGGTGGCTTTAAGCCGAGAATCATTGAAATAAGCTGGCTCTACAACAATTGCATTCTTGACAAATGATTCCAAAACTGCCTGTTCAATCTCTCAAATCTTTATGATGACTGTAGACAGAAATAATTGGATCATTTTGAATGAGCTTAGAGGGCCATAACATTAGATCATTCTGAATAGTTGGATCACTATAGTTCCTTGACATCGAAGGCATGTCCAATGTCTGAAACTTGTTATTGTTCGCCACCGACATGATACCGATATATGTGGCTACTTTTAATCACTTTTACGTTTTCGATGTCAGGGCTGTGTCAAATGTCCATTAGTTCATTGTACATGATCTCAGCCAGATTAGTTTGACCCTACCAAGGTCAATTCCAATTGCAGGCCCCTCGTATTTTTTAGCCATTCACTTCAGAAAAAGAAAGAGAGACACATCATTGTTGAATGATTCAGGTTTGTTTTAATATCCATGAAATGAAATATGAAAGTTATCTGAACGTGTCCATGTTAATATTAAAGGTTTTGTTACTTGCTATACTGCCATAATTGCCACATTGGATCAAGCGTTGGAATTAAGATTACTGGTAATGAGAATATTCACAGATCTTAGCGGCCCGCAACTCACGGTCAATGTTTTTATATTTGATGTTCAGTTTCTATATAATTAAGAGAATGAGTTAATGTCACTTCCCTGTAATTAAGCATATAAACATGAAAGGAAACTCTTAAAGCTCTAGAAAGGTTTCAAGTTTCAACCACATATCAACTAAAATTACAAGATTATTTACTCAACACTAGAAGAGTCTCAGAAGGATCGGGTCCTAAAGTAAGCTTTGAAGGATGCTGCTAAAACTAGAATAGAGTTAGCATGGTTTACAATACAGAAAACAGAAAGAAAAAAAGAGTAACATGAGAAACACAAACATTAACATAAACTTCAATGCTACTAGATAATGATCATAAAACTAAAGGTCTGCATTCAGCAATTTCAAAAGCATGACATCACTTAAAATCTTATCCAAGAGAAATAAAATTATTAGCCTTGGATATAAGGTGTTTCGACATGCTCTCCAGCTCCTCCAAATGACCCTCAAGAACATCTATTTCTTTCTCTGTTATACTTATCAAGCAAATCCATAGCAACAGTAATTGCATTGTTGATCTTCGCAATTTCATGAGGGGAGAGAATCAGATTAATGTCTTCTTTAAAGCATTCTTCATATTGTAAACACAAGAATCTAATGCACACATTACCTTGGCCCTTCTTAAAAATTGCATATCTTCCACATGATATTTCTCAGCTTCTTTAATCATTTTTTCAATGTCGAACATTGACAACCTTTCTTTGTCATTAGTAATGGTGATTGCATTCATATTTCCTGTAGATATTTCCCTAGCCGTAACAGTTAGGATGCCATTTTCATCAATCGAAAAGCATGCCTCCAAGGGATGGCCACGGGGAGCTGGAAGACAACGAAGCCCAAATGAACCAAGCAGATTATTGTCATTAGCTCTTGGTCATAAACAGGAAAATTGACAATGCACTGGTTATCATAAAGGGTGAAATATCCATTTGTCTTCTTGACAGGTATGGAAGTGTTTCTAGGAATCACCACACTCATGATATTTTCCTTATTATATGTTGCGATACCAAGTAACAATGGGGTAACATCTCGTAGCATCAAGTTGGGGACATTCTTAAAGCCTTCACCAAAAATAGCAGCCTGAACAGCTGCACCATAAGCAACAGGTTCATCTGGGTTGATACCCATGAACAATTCCTTCCCTTTGAAAAAAAATTCTAGCAATAAATCCTGCACTTTTGGAATCCTAGATGACCCACCTACAAGAACAATATCACTCTTGCATATCTTTGAATCTCTGAGACAACTGTCAACAATATTCATACACTCATTAAAAAAATCCATATTAATTTCCTCAAATTTGGCACGAGTTATTGACGAAGAAAAGTCGATTCCCATAAATAAAGCATCTACCTCAACAGTGGTAACAAAAGCAAAAGAGAGTATCCTTTTTGCCCTCTCACAGGCAGTTCTCAACCCCCTTAAGGATTTTGGGTTCCCACTGATGTCAACTTTATTCTTCTTTTTTAACTCCGCAACAAAATAGTTCACCATTCTTTTATAGAAATCCTCTCCCCCAAGGTGAGTGTTTCTTGCGGTGGATTTCACTTAAAGACATCACCCTTAATTGTGAGGATAGACACATCAAAAGTACGGCCACCCAGATCAAAGACAAAAATATTTCGGTTGCCATCACAGTCATTTCTTTTGTCAAGGCCATATGCAATAGCTGCAGCAGTAGGTTCATTGATTATTCGAATGACATTAAGGCCAGCAATAGTACCAGCATCTATGGTGGCCTTTCGCTGAGAATCATTGAAGTAAGCTGCCACAGTAACAATGGCATTCTTGACCGGCGACCCCAGATATGCCTCCGCAACCTCTCACATTTTTGTAAGCACCATAGAAGATATTTCCTCAACACAAAAGTGCTTCTCTTGACATTTGTCATTAACACCAGAAATAACCTTGAATGGCCACAACAATATATCTCTTTGAACAACCGGATCACTAAACTTTGTACCAATTAACCTCTTGACATCTGCAAAAATAACATTAACAGTAAATTCACATCATTCATTTGTCCAGCTAAAATAGCAATTGCATACTAATCAGAGTTAAAAAAAAAAAACGTTTTCGATTGTGACATATTCAGCTAAAATAGCAATTGCATACTAATGAGGGTTTTAAAAAATTGTTTTGGAACGTGAAATCAAGAATCTTTACACAACTGCATTTGAGTAGTTTCTTTAAAAACCAAATATCAATACATGATTTTAACAATGATAAAAAAACACAATATACCTTCTTTTTAAAAGAAATCTCTAAATCATTTACATCAAAAGCAAATTTTTTCAAAGCAACAAGAAAAGAAACCTAAATACATTCATGAAACAGTAGATAATAGAAATAGAAATTTACCAAAGATGGTGTTTTCAGGGTTAGTAGCAGATTGATTCTTAGCAGCATCACCTATCAACCTTTGCTCATTGTTGAAAGCAACAAAAGAAGGTGTTGTTCGGTTCCTTGATCATTGTGAATAATCTCTACTCTTTGGTGTTGATCAAGCCACACAAGAATATAGGTTGTTCCCAAGATCTATTCCCACTGCACGTCCTTCGTATTCTTTTGCCACGATCTTTCTTCTTTTGATGGAATCCATGAGAATAAAAACTCAACTCAAAAGATTAGGAAGAAGAAAAACTTCTAGGGTTTTTTTTGTTGTTGTTGAAGAAAGTAACTTTATTTGATTAGGGTTTGTTCTCGAAGTGAATAAGCCTTCTTATATAGGAGAAACGAAAGAGTGTCCTTCAGAGTGGTGCGTAATATCCGAATGTGATATGGTGAATGTTACGGAAGGAAATTCGTTATTTGCTTTCTTTCTATGTTTTTTCATTCCTCTTAAAAAAAAATGTTTCTTGGTTGTTAAAATACAAAAATTTAATGAATAATTAATCAATATACTTTGTTTTGTCAAAAAGAAGAAAAAAAAAAGTGTTGGCACAGTAAGTAATGAATATGATAATTCATAGTTTTATATATATATATATCAATTGGCATGATAATATATCATAAAATACATGTGTAATATAATTATACACTAACAAAGTATCCTAATTAAATTTTAAAAATAATGCCAGTTCATCAAGCTTCCATGAGAAGTTTTATTCATATTTGAAATATTTGCCTCTTAAGGAAAATTTTGTTAAGTAGTACTTCATATATCCTTTTCTTCTTTTAGAATGATATGTTACATCCACTTTGTCTTGTAAGAATTTTGTTTATTTCTGCAATATGTCTTCTTTTAATTCACCAAGGACAAAACTTGTTATTGATTGTAGACAGATCATAGTTAGTGACGTTCCTTTAGAAGACACATTGAAGGAGCGTCTTAAAATCATCTTAAGAGCTTTGTCATCAGAGCTTTGTCTTTTGCACCAGAGTTTCACTTGTTTAGAACATAGTCTTTCAAGATCGAAATTTTAACTTTTAAGTCGGAATTTAATTCTATGATCTTGCACACTTGAATAAACTTTAAAGTACCTGATTTTTCTTCTTAACATTGTTATCATCAAAACCCTAGATACGTTGTTTTAAAACCCATCTTAGTTTTTTGCAAAAAAAAAAAAAACCATCTTGGTTAAATAGAAGATTTGTCACTTTTGAGTAGTAACCATTGGGGATGACAAATGGACTAGAGCCCAGTGGGCATTCGTAAAAATACCTACAATAGGTAAATAAATTCGAAAACTGCTTTTTTTTTTTCAATGTCTTTTCCTCATTTCCACCTCAAAGTCCCTAAAATAATCCCCACGTGACTTAAGTCATGTTCGGTAGCACCAATGTGATTTAAGTCATGTTGAACCAATGTGAGTTAAGTCACGTTCGATGGCCTAACTGAGTTAACTCACGTTGCGTTCTGTTATAGAACAGCAAATGCAAAAACAAGAAGTCAATGTGTTTCAAAACAAAGAATACAAATTTGGGAGTGAATTGTACGATTTTCATCAACCTTGAGCAAATCATCTTCAACTTCTACCCCAACATCAAGTAAGTGTTTATGATAATTTGATATTGAGTTTTTTTTTTGTTTAAATGTTAGATTTTTTGGATGAAATTTCACAATTTTAGGTTTATAGGGTTGATTTGCATGTTTGATTTTTGATTGTTATTGATCAAATAAGTTAGATATTGTAGTTTAGATGTTGATTAGAGTAAGTTTCACTCCAATGTGGTAGTTTAGAGTTTTAATTTGTTAGATTTTATGTTGAACTCTAGGTGTTTGATAAAATGTCTCAATAAAAAATTGTTTTATATTTTTTTCTAGTTAATGATGAAATTAGTTAGAAATTGGATTGTTAATGTTGATTATAGTGAGTTTGAGTGCAACGTTGTAGTTTAAATATTGAAACGACATGATGTGGTAGTTTGAATGCAATGTGAATTGTTGATGTTTATTGGTCAGAAATGACACAATCTCCCTATGAGAAAAAGTATTGATTTTTTTTGCATTCTTTTATGTTTTGTAGATATGTCTAAGAGACAGGACATACTGAGAGTAGGCAGGGAGACCATGATCGAGAGTGCACAGGCCGATAGGAAAGCTAGGCGCCCTCCTGTTAGAAGGAGACGGTGCGGTAGGAGTGGGGATGGGGAGGGGACGTGTCATCCCAAATAGTTTGCCCCACATAACTGTATGAGCAGAATTATGAGCAGCCTCAACATTGGGAGGGTGAGGCTCAGCAGGAGGGCGAGGCTCAACAGGAGACCGGATCGAACAGTTTTCCTCGAGGCTCTACTAACATGTCGCTTCTATCGAAATTCAATAGACATGCTGCTTGCAGGCTTTGGAGCGACGCCACAGTAAGTTTAGTTGTTTAATTTTATTTAATTACTGTCTATTTATTTTTAACGATTCACTTGTTATTTTAAAATATTAATTTTGATTTTAGTCTTTTTTTAAACGATTCAATTGTCATATTAGTGTATTTATTTTATTTTTACGATTTAATTATTATGTTAAAATTTGTAATGTTTATTTTAATTTTTGTTTATTTACGATTAAATTTTACGATCAACTGATGAACCCTTCCTCATACGAGATGATGATTAGGCATGACCACCTGGCATTCCTTGTAGATGGTGCAGATTGGTTATGGTAGTGGGTGAATGCATCTAGTCTTACCCCCTTCATTAAAATTGGGTATTCCCTCATCAGCCCTTCCCTCATCACCGCTTTGTCAGAGAGGTGGCATGATGAGACCAGCAAATTCCATTTGCATGTTGAGGAGATGATCGTCACACTCGATAATATGACATGTCTTTTACATATCCCCATCCAAGGGAGGCTCATGCACTATGACAACTGCAGCTACGAGTTGCGTATTGAGTTGATGCATTCAGAGCTGGGTTTAATGGAGAAGGAAGCCGAGGAGGAGACGAACACATACTAGGGGTGGGAATATTAGTATTCATAACCTCAAGAAGTTGTATGATAGACTCCTTCATAGGTGCAAACAGTTGGAGGAGTCGGCTGATGAGGAGGAGGATGATGAGCTCCGTAAGACTAAGGAGTATTGCATTAAGGCGTTTTTGTTATTCTTGGTTGGTGTCACCATTTTCTCCAACAAGACCAACAAACATGTTAATGTGATATGGCTAATAGGGATGCAGGATTTATACAGGGTGCACACGTGGTCCTGGGGCGAGATGACACTTGCTTATCTCTACACCAAGATTTCAGAGGCTACAGACCCTACGATTGATCTCATTGTCGATTACATGTCTATGCTTAAGGTAGTAATTTTTTATTTTCTTGAACATATAATAAATGTGTTGATATTATTATGTTTGTATATGCATATGTGATACTGAAATATATATTTTTTATATACTTGTGTTGATATGATTGTTTGTTTGTGTTTATAGGCATGAGCTACAGAGCACTTCAAGAAGCTCTATGTGTGGAAGCCTACAAAGGGGTATGATTGTCGTAACCCGCATGTTGGTCGATTTAAACAGAGAAGGGGCCATGTTGATCTTGCACACTACCGAGGCCTCATAAATCTGATGGTGAATGATGATGTCATCTTGAGGTCGTACGAGGATACCCATGTTGTCTAACATGTGCAATATTGCACATGTTAAGATAACTAAAAGTAGCAAGTTTTTATTGAAACCAACAATCATTTAACAAAAAGTTATATATTTAATACAAAATGTTCAAGTTCCAATGCAAAATTACTATTTTAAATTTCTTAACATGTGCAAATTTGCACATGATAGAAAAACCCAATTAATTAATCTCAAGTCTTTGATATTTGTTCTAATATGCACTTATTTTATACTTTAGATGTTTTTTATATAACTAAATAGTATAATGTGTAATATTTTATAAGTTGATTTGAAAGATTTTTTTATCATATTTTAATTAACTTGTGATGTTTTTTATTATTTATTATCTTTTTGTTGTTAAACTACAAGTCATTGGTGCAGGTACATGTGTTTAGGCGCCCAGAAAGTACAGGGATAGACACCAAACTTATTGTCCACAAAGGTATGAGCTCATGTAAGAGCATTTTTTATAAACGTATATATGAAAATGTGCATTATTGGACCCTTTTGGCAAGGTAGCCATTGTCATCCTCAAGTAACCACTACAAGAGAAAAGTCTAAGAGATAAAGAAATGTAGGTTTATTCAAGATATCCTAAAAAACTTGAAAATTAGAAATTGTAAAAGATAAAATAAAACAGAATTTGAGCCTTATTTATATCTTTGTGAACCTTTAAGAGAAGTTCGTGATATCCAATTTGGAGTCTATTTCATCTGCTTTATCAGATCCCATGTGTTGTGATCGAAGTTGTTTGCTTCCAAATTTGACTTGTGCACAACAATCTTTGAAGGAGTGATATTTTTAAGCATGCGCAGCAAACTTGGACTTCGCACAACAACCATAATTTGACAAAATTTCAATTGTGTGGTTGTTAACATTCTCGCAAGCACAGCTAGCCAGAACCTCCTACATGATTGTTGTTAGCCTTGATATCTCTAGCAGGACCATCAACACGTGGAAGCAGCAATGTAAAAAAAAAAGCAAACCCTAGCAGAGCCCCATTCACCAAGAATCAACTATTTTTTAAAAGAAAATATTTCTCATATTATAAGGTATTTGGTATTAGCAAAAGGTAAAACTTGTAAATATCTCGGAGTTTGGTTAACATGTAGATAAAATTAATTTAAATTTGAATTTTTTTGAAAGGAACTAATATAAAAAAAAAAAATAACATGATTGGCTGATAGGTACATAATCTACCAACTTTTTTAGGTAATGGAGTATTAGTAAAAATTTCTCTTTTGCAAGTTTTTCTTTACAAGCATTATATTTGATCACCTTGTATTTCTCTATACTTATTTAACATCTCATTTTATCTCGGTTTCGGTCTTCCTGTCTCATCATCAATTTATTATATCCCTCACTTCACTCTCTCTTATCTCCATATCTCTCAAGGTGTATACACTCATGTAGATGTATACTAAACATTTCCCTTTACTTTAAGTTATAAATTTGGATTGAGGCCTTGTTTCAATAAAATTAATTTGCAACAACTTATGTTATAACCCACAATTGTTTTCTTCTCCGAACATAATGTGCATGTGTGAGTTTATTCGTTGGACTTTTTAAAGCAAACACAAATTCAAGCAACCAATCAATATAACACAGTCATAAAAATTATTTAATATAATCTGGATTACAAAACATTTCCTCTCAAGTGATATCTATTCATGACGCATATATAACATGATACTCGAGGTTGAAATGCAAACAAACAGCTACAAAGTAGCAAATTACATTACTATAGAGAACAAACAGCTCGGTAACTAAGACCAATTATTCAATATAGATATATAGTTCATAAGCCTCTATCATTGCATGCTTTAGAAATGAGTTTTAATTTTCTTTTGGAGGGTGCTTACAATGCATGAGGATTCTTAAATTGATGTGATGAACTAAGGCTTATCAATTAGTGACTTGTTCACTTGATTTTTTGGCTTGTAAGTTGGTTTGTGCATAGGTGGGACTGGCGGCGGCCTGCCACGTCTTGGTGGTAAAACCGGGGTAGGAGGGACTGGCGGCGGCCTGCCCTTTCTTGGTGGTAAAACAGGAGTAGAATGTATATATTCATGAATACAAAACCCTTGAGGAATGAGAATCAGAGATGCAAGAAACAACACTAGAAAGGATAGGGAAAAAGAAGCCATTCTTAGTTACTGATTTTCAGTCTTGGTGCATAAAACATAGGGAGTACTACTCATGTTTTATACTGGATTGTTAGCGGTATCAATGAGTGAAGGGGGGTGCAATTATTGATTAGATTACGTCAGGGCTGTTGTCACATGCCTAGGGATTAACCTACACCCCACAAACCTAACCAAACTTTCTAAAAGGGACGTCCTTCGGGGTGATTTTGTATTTTCTGTTTTTTGGTTTTTTAAGTTAAATTTGATGAAAATAAAACATATTTGGGAGAATGATGAGGTTGAATTGATTTTTAATTTAATTTGAAAATAATTTTCACATATTTTAAACCACAAAAATAGATTTTATGGTTCTTCATTTTGTTTTAACTGTAAGAGTGGGTCTTGTAGTGTAGGCTTTGAAGTTCGGAGTATCCTACTCTCAAACTCTAATGTTTAAATATTTTGTGTGTCAATTTCTATATTGAGTCGGTTCATATAGTGTTTTACTTTTTCTTTAGTTGAGTCCCCCGCTTAATACTTTTTAGATCGAATATTGAGTTTTTAAATGAATTGCATCTATTATACCACATATATGATGCGCGTTTTTTTATTTTTAATAAGTCAAAATGAAATATATATTAACAATCAAATAGGAATCCCTCGAGCACAAGGTGTACCAGAGAGACTACAAAAAATTTACAAAATTACAAACCAAACAAAAACAGCATCAACCAATGCACAAACAAGCTAACGAGACTTGCCACCGCAAACGATAGACAAATGAAAAGTTAGCATATTTTACCTTCAGCCATCAAAAAGAAATCATTTGTACATGGGAAAAAAAACACTTGTAAAAAATGTATATATATATATATATATATAACAAAGTATATTAATGCCTTGCTGAATGCATGCTTTTGAAATACATGCTATCTTCTGCTGGATGGCTCTTATATACCACTAAAGCATAATTATCGGTTGACTCTTACCATGGTTTCACTTTTCCCAAAGTCATTGTGTCAGTGTGGTAAAGATATTTGGCTTTTTGGCAATGGCATATTGAGACAACCGTAGCACTGCATTACTACCGTGGCTTTGCTTTATAAACTAATATAAAATTAATTATCACCTCGAAAGGTGCTATATATTAATATAAAATATAATTATGATGTATATTGTAGGGTTTTGTGGGACCCGTTTTAAAGCTTTGGAGAGTAGTATGGATAGTTAGAAAATGTAGTTGAATGATTTAAATAATAGGGAAGTGTGAGATAATATAATGTATTCAATAAGCTATTTATACCATCCATATGGGTGGTATGGATGTGGATGCTCTTAGATGTCTCATTGTATAGTGGTTTCTTTTGTGTGGCATTTAAACAGCTGGCTTATAAATCGGTGGCTTATAAACTGGTGATGTCACAATCGGAGGATTGTAGACTGGAGGCCTGTGTGGATGTTTATCTATAAGTTGTTTGTAAGAATCAGCATGCCCATGAAGAACAAGCATAAGAGAAGCAAGGAACAACAATAGTAGGGATAAGAAAAAGGAAGTCATTGTAAATAGTGATTTTAGTGTTGGTGAATAATGCATGGAGAGGGAATAATCAGGCTTTATACTAGTTATAGGGACCTCAATGTGAGTGTAAGGTCTCAATCCAAGAAATCTGTGATTTTTATATCTCAATCAATATTTACTCTACTAAATTCACTAACAAGAAAATACGCCAAGGGGCAAAATTTAGCATCCGATAAGAACAAACCACAACTTCACCCTCAACATAATCAAATGCCATACAATCCCCTAACACGAAAAACCCAAAAAGATGATTGCATCATTGGTTTAATTCAAAGCAAAACGACCTTAGCTTAACTTTAACCAACTCCTTTTGTTCAAAAAAAACTTTAACCAACTCCACACCAATAATAAAATAATAGTATTATTATGTTGTTAAGTTTTCTTTTTAAGGATTCTTTCAAATAAAAAAGAAAAACTTTATAATATATATTGCTCCCTCCGTCCCAACATGTAAGAGAAAAAAAAAGCATATTTATTAAGAAAACTAAAACATAAGAATTTGAAATATAGTTTTTTGTGTCTATCTCTCTCCAAATTTCAAACTCCATTTACTTTGCCAAATAGAGAGGATCTTAACCACGGAAGGGGTATGTTTTTAACAATGATATATACAGACACTCTTTATTTTTCTACACTCATTCAATAAATTATCTTTTTATATCTCTCTTCTTCTATCACATCACTAAACTATATACAAGAAAAAAGACGTTTTGCGACCCTTAAAATGATGGATTGCCACTGTTCTAAGGGTCGCAAATGTACATTTGCGACTGTTCCCCAACAGGCGCTAATGTTGGGGTCGCAACTGTCTTTTGCGACAGTTCAAGGAACGGTCGTTCTAACCGTCGCAGAGGATATGGCGACAGTTTACAACGGTCGCAAAGCACTATTTTTTTTGTTTGAAAAGGATGTTGCAACAATTTGAACTGTCGCAAGTCACAAAAATATTTTCTTAAAAACTCATTGCAACAGTTTGGAACTGTCGCAATTTGATGAATTTATTTAAAAAAAATAATAATAAATGAATTTTTCAATGAATTTTTATTAGATCATTTTACTAATCATATTTTCATGACAAAACTATATTAATTCATAAAATAAAACATGAATTTTACATGTACAAAATGCTCCTATAAAACACAAACCAGTGATACAATAAGGTTTCTTCAGTCCTAATATGAAAATTTAATCAATTATGTAGAATTGTAGATGATCTCAGGCAAGGAAGTTGTTATGATCAACTCGAGATGAATAGACTCCAAAGAATGTCACGCCCTGTTTGGTGGTTCTAAGTCTTCCACCTAAAAATAAATCAAAGATTATATAAGACACACCAATTAACAAGAAAAACACAAAGAATAAAGCCACGAAAGTCATGGATTCTAACTTATCACCCAATTAAACTATAATTACTTTCTGATATATTTGTCAAAGAATTTTTCTTACACAAATTGTGCATAAAAATGCTTACACTATCTTTAAACACTTCCAGAACACAAAACTATCCAAGAGGACAACCATACTACATAATCAACAAACTTTTGATAGCTTCTATGTAGAAACACTTTCTAACCACAACTTGTTGTAATAAAAATAATTGAGCTATACGAAATGTATGTTTCAAACTACGATAAAAAAAAAACAATTGGTCAACATCAATTACACAACAGCAATTCATATCTGCAGTTCAATGGAATATGCACCATTGATAAATGACTATGGATCAATGGAAAACAATAGTTATAAACTTGCAGGGGAAGTTAACAAGCAAAGGGGAAATAACAGCAATAGGCCAAAAACAACAAAGAAAACATGCACTAAAACTAAAGAAAACGAAACCCAAAACTAAAGGGAAACAACACCAGCAGCAACACACGATAAAAACCATAAAATCTGCACAAAATTTTGTTGCTCCCACAGAAAATTCCAAGACAAAAACAGCCACCAAGTAACTTTACAAACTTCAGAGCCACTTATTACACCTCCAAAACAGGCGTCCAACGTCTAAAAAAATTACCAACATAGAGGACAACACATGAACTAGAGAAATACCTTGTGAAACAGAGAATCAAGCTGCGAAAGCAACTATAGCATGCAATATTCAAAGGGAAATCAAACATATTTCCATATGGTCAATATAATTTGACAAGTTCATAACCAAGTAAATATATTTAAAAGGGATATTATATATGATGAAACTGAAATATTCAAAGCTGATGATTTAGTTGACCGATTTTTTAGACTCTCCTCCAATGTGAGTTCCCATTTGTAGTGGAGATTGTGTTTAGACAAGTACTCATAGTGGACCAGGTGATTAGCTATTTGTTTGAATAAGATTTCATTAAATGCAAGCCTATTTTGTATTGAAGGAGCAATAGAGCTCCTTTCATTGAAAGTGCATAGGAATGTGACAATGTAGTAATCTGCATTCCCTGAAATCTTAACCAAGCATGGTCTTGAATCAAGCGTTGCATTTAAGCTACATCTGGAAGAGCTTCTTTGAAC
>Ga0315914_1005680_pt1 | contig 18053 bp, 8 predicted proteins | sample MpolenodulesMG_FD_203920 | JGI IMG/M metagenome (GOLD analysis project Ga0315914, IMG submission 203920) | Medicago polymorpha root nodule microbial communities from Los Angeles, California, United States - elongated nodules | ecosystem: Host-associated > Plants > Roots > Nodule | place: USA...
TTGAACTTGTTATGATGGCTTGCGTTTCATCAACATGGCACTGATGGCAGGGACCAATTGCACTAACGGAGGAAAAATGTAGGGATTTTAAAAACATTTATTGAAATGTAGGGACTATTCTCAAAATCGCGCAAAATGTAGGGATTAAAAACATATTTAACCCTAGTTTATATGAGCTCAAAGGAACATCATACAAGAGAGTCGTGGCTTCCACCCTTAGCATTTGGAGTATATGAGAGTAACTATTTTAAGTGAAGGTTTTTATGTTGGTTAAACAAAATTAACAATTTTCCAACTTTTTTTTGTTACATTTTTCCAATTTTTTTTAGATAGACGAAATGAAATGACAAGAGCTATTGGAAACTTATCTACACAAGTAAAATAGTCGGAGTTTAAACTCTGATCATAACATATGACCTGACGATTTTTAGTATTTGTCAACATGCTTTTCCAACTTTAATTACAAGAGTTTTATTAAAAATTACTTTTTTTAAAATCCAATTTTTTATTAATAATAATTTTAAAATAGATTTTTTTTATAAAAGTTTTTAAATAGATAAAGACCATTAAAATATTTATTAATATTGCTCCTCTTAAAACAAAATATTATTAATATTGCTATCTTTTTAATTTTAAAACATAGTTATGATGTGATTACGGTAACATGATGAGATAGAAGTGGATCTATATCCAAGATTTGACTTGACCCACAAAATAAAACATTTGAGATCTTTATCCTTCTATCCGAAAAAAATAAACAATTTGTTCTCATCCAAAAACCAAAACTATTTTTATATTTATATATCAAAAAAATAATTATATATTCATCATCATCATCTCATTCATCAGCACAACAATGGCCGAATTTTCTCTTCCCAAGGACTCTTATTTTCTCGGATTTGACAGTTCCACGCAGTAAGTTTACATCTACATTCCCACAATTTCATATCTTTATTTTCAATTTTTGAATTTTTTTGATGTTATATTTACTGCATGCATGAAATTAAAGTTTGGATTTTTATTGTTTTGAAGATCGTTAAAGGCAACAGTTTTGGATTCAAATCTCAATATCATTGCTTCTGAATTGATTCACTTTGATTCAGACTTACCCCATTACAAAACCAAAGACGGGGTATATAGAGACCCTTCTGTCAATGGCAGAATTGTTTCACCAACATTGATGTGGGTGGAAGCTCTTGATCTCATTTTCCAAAAGCTTTCTAAATCAAATTTGGATTTTTCCAAAGTTTCAGCTGTTTCTGGTAGTGGACAACAACATGGTAGTGTTTATTGGAAAAATGGTAGTTCTAAAATATTGTCATCATTGGATCATAAGAAACCGTTGTTGGAACAGCTTGAGAATGCTTTTTCCATTAAGGAATCTCCAATTTGGATGGATTGTAGCACTACTAATGAGTGTAGGGCAATAGAGAAAGCTTGTGGGGGTGCTTTGGAGCTGGCTAAAGTGACGGGATCACGTGCTTATGAACGATTTACGGGCCCTCAAATTAAAAAAATATTTGATCTTCAGCCAGATGTTTATAATAACACTGAAAGGATCTCGCTTGTTAGCTCATTTATGGCGTCGCTTTTTATTGGTTCTTATGCTGCTATTGATCATTCTGACGGTGCAGGCCTGAATTTAATGGACATCAAGAAAAAGGCTTGGTCTAAAGTTGCCCTTGAGGTTTTAAATGATTACGAATTGTTTTTTCAAGTACTAGCTGGTATTCCTATGTTCCCGTTTGATCAATATAGATGAATTCTGATGGTTGTTACAGGCAACTGCCCCTGGTTTGGAGTCAAAACTTGGAGATTTGGCTCCTGCATATGCCGTTGCTGGAAAGATTGCTTCATATTTTGTAGAGAGGTTTGTTTTTCCTTTTGAATGAAAGTAAAAAATAAGCGTAGTTTATTACATTCCCATATGATATATGCTGTCAAAATCTAATGATTTTTATAGTTTACTTGTAGACTTGCAACACATCAATACTCAAGTAACATATCCTAGAGTGTCTAATATTATCTATTGGAGTTGGTGTTTAATTGTACAATGAGAAGTCCACAGTGGAACATTTGAAATTTGAAAAAACTATGGATACATTGTGTTAAATATTTACCACTCATATAATTGCAATAACTGGCAACTTACTCTGGATTGTGGATATTCTGCATTTTGGCCATTTTTTAATGACAGGCCTACATGGTACATAGCTATTTGTTTGCAAACTGTCTGCAACAAGTTTGAACAAAATGTTATATAGTAAGGATTTCGAATTGATTCACAGCCCTTTGCTGACCGAAATGGTCGATGTTGTCTAATGACTGATGACCTATTGAATGTATGGGGAAATCTATGTTTAAATTTCAGTATGAAACTACTATGGTTCTACATCCACTTGTTGCAAGAGCAACAAGCCATATTAAATTGGTAGACCGATGAATAAAGTTTATTTGTTTCACATTAGGTATCACTTTAACAAGGATTGCTTGGTTGTTCAATGGTCAGGAGACAACCCTAACAGTGTGGCAGGTACTGTAATTTTTTCATAACATTATTTCCAGTAAGATTTACTTATAAACTTCAATCGAAGTTTTAACAATGAAAATCAACCTCTCACGGAGGAAAATGAAAATTTCAAAACTAATTCATGTTGTGTTTGTTGCTGCCATCTTTGGCCAAAGAAAGATATTTATATTGTCTATATTTTTCTCTGCTCATCCTAAAAATGTTATCCATACCCGCAGGTCTGACTCTAAATATTCCAGGAGATCTCGCCATCAGCCTTGGCACTAGTGACACAGTATGTTATACATATTGTTAAGTTACCTTACCTTTGTTGGTTTGTCACGACTGCTTATTGCAAAACCTAGGAAATTACAGAAGCTTCACATGCTGCCAATGGAGCAACGCTGACGATTTTATAATTAAATTCCATTACATGTTTCCATATTAACATCTAACCAATTTTTTATAATGCAAAGTAACACCATTTCTTTTAGTTATATATAATGCATTCTATCTTGTCTCTCAGGTATTTATGATCACTAAAGATCCTAATCCAGGATTAGAGGGACATGTTTTCCCTAGTCCGGTCGACGCAGAAGGTTACATGGTAATGTTAGTTTACAAAAATGGGTCCCTTACCCGAGAAGGTAGCGTTGCGGTCGATTTTAATTTTTGCTTGTCTGCATATACATCCCACTTAAAATGATTCCGGTAGTTTCTAATTCTGTGCTCGATCTCAATTGTCAGATGTGCGCAACAGTTATGCAGAAAAATCTTGGGATACTTTCAATAAATTTCTGCAGCAAACACAACCTTTGAATGGTGTGTATCATAAAATTTACGCTATGTTAAACACACTCTGGTCTGTAATCTCACAATGCTTTTTTGTTAACAGGTGGGAAGTTAGGTTTCTACTACAAGGAGCATGAAATTCTACCTCCTCTTCCAGGTCAGGGATTGATTTTCCCACCTATTAAATTACTTCTACTCGACACCAAATTGACTTTGTTTTACTCGAGAAGTTACTAACAATTCTTTACGGACCCAGTTGGTTACCACCGCTATGTTATAGAAAATTTCTCAGGCGGATTGGATGGAATGAAGGAGCAGGAGGTGAAGGAGTTTGATCCTGCATCTGAGGTTAGGAAATACCTGACAACTCATTGATTGGTGTAGTTGAAATCCTGGATAAATGTTGAACAGTAAGCTAAATTGCAGGTACGGGCATTAATTGAGGGTCAATTTCTCTCAATGCGAGCTCATGCTGAAAGATTTGGTATGCCTTCTCCTCCAAAGCGAATTATAGCCACTGGTGGAGCATCAGCCAATCATTCCATCCTCAGCTCAATAGCCTCAATTTTTGGCTGTGATGTTTATACAGTTCAAAGACCTGGTAAGCAAATATTGGCAATCTCTGCTTGAGAGAGTATTAGTGATGTGAAAGTTTGTTTATGCTTATGTTATTATATTATGTTTAGATATCTAAACAAACTAATATTCTGTCTAACATACACTTTGCCCTTTAATAGATTCCTATAATGATTATGAATAAAAATTGTTTCTCCTTAAATCTGATTTGACAAGTTATTGTTTGCCATTTATTCTACATTTCAGTGAAACAAGATAGCTAGTAGTTAGTTTCTTTTCCATTTTTCAAGAGCCAGTTGGATACAGATTTTTTGAGAGAAAATTTACTTTTTTCAACTTCAAAATCATTTTTTGGCTTTAATTGTGTTTGTTTAAGCTTTTGAAATTAATCAGAATCTTTAAAAAAAAATATTATGAGATGTTTTTTATAGCTTCTAAATAACATCTGATTTTTGTTAAAAAAAACACTGATTTTAATGTGCGTTATAGATGAGAGACTAAATAATAAAATTAAATTATTTTGTCTAATAATCACTTTTATTTAATCTTAAAAAACAGACCCTAAGTTATATGATATTTCCACTACTGTCTTTTATATTCATGAAAATGGTGATCTTGTTGTTTTCCTTATTTGTAAGTGTGATAAAATCAACTAATTAAAATGAAAATGGTAAACTTGGTGACAGATTCAGCTTCTCTTGGAGCCGCAGTGAGAGCTGCTCATGGCTGGCTCTGCAACAAGAAGGGTGGCTACTTACCAATATCAGATATGTACATGGATAAATTGGAGAAAACGTCTCTAAGCTGCAAACTTTCAGCTAGTGCAGGAGATCGGGAGGTGATGTCCAAGTACGCCGCTATCATGAAAAAGAGAACTGAGATAGAGGACCGTTTGGTTCAAAAGCTTGGACGTTGTTGAAAGATTTAACTTGATATTTTGGTCTAAATTCTTTGCTGTAAAGGAAAAGTCCTTCGTTGCTGAGTTTTCTCATCTTCCGTGAATAGAATAAAGTGATTACAATGTACGCCAAAAAAAAAAGAGAGTAGGTGAGTACAGAATTGCAATGAGCATTACAAATACTACCATTATTAGATAATGATGGGTGACAATGCCATCACGTAGATGAATGTGTTAATTTCCTTGGATGCTAACAACCAAGCCAAAATGAAAATAACATGGCATGTGCTGAATCTCTTCCGGCAGGGTGGTTTTGTCATTGTTCCTACTAGTCCGTGATATGTAATTTTCAATATGCTGAGGAAAGATATACATTTAAGTGCAAAAAAAATAATCAGGGTCCGTAAGGAATAAATACATTTTTATGGTATGGTGGTTAGTGAATTATCTGTCTAACTAGGTTAGTAAAATGGGATCGCCATTATTTATAAGTTTTTGTCACATGAAAGGCTTTGCTTCCCTCAAAGAATGAAAGGCTTTGCCTACCAGAATTAATGCAAAGAACCAAGTTAATTCATTAAAAATTTATAGCATTTCAATTGTTCATATTTTTTTATTTTAAAATGAGGGATCCATTGATTCCAAGAGTAAGTTTAAAGAGTTACTCCAAATCATGACCCTTGAATCTAATATTAACGAAGGGCTGTGATTAATTACTAATAATCCCCTACCATAAGGTTGTTTTGTTCCTTCTTCCTAAACAACTCACAAATTACCTCGGTAAACACAATCAATTTAATCGCAGTATGTCAGGCACAGTCTGCACGAAGGATATAATGATTTTTTGAATCAATAGAATTTTATTTATTTGATAGAAGATCAACATAATGTTGATCGAATCAGATTTACTTATTCATGCACATTGTCTAGAATTTTGATATCCAATAAAGTTATTGACAAAATCATAAAGCTATCACCTAATTACGATGTGTGGATCGATCATTCTTTGAAATTCATGGATCACCAAATTTTTTTATTTTTTTTAAGGGATGGATCACCGAACTATATAATATGCAAATTTTCAAAGCCAATTCTAGGAGGTTGAAGATATCCAGGTTCATAGGTGTGAATCGATGGCCAGAAGTTAATGTGATTTGTTCATTGTGTTGGTTCTGGGTTGTTTAGGAAGAAGCTGTTCCGAAGGAATAGAGAAATTACGGCGAGGTGAGGATTAGTAGAAATTAATCACAACCATTAATTCATATTAGATTCAAGGGTCATGATTTGGAGTAACTTACTCTTGGAGTCAATGGATCCCTCCTCTTTTAAAATTCCCACATTTCCCAATTAAAATTTCAATTTGTCATGTCGCGATATAATTTCAATGCATATAATAGCTACACTACAAATCTAACTATTTTGCAACGTAAATATAACAATCACATGTATTACCTAACGGTTCCTTTAGTCCGCTAAGGAGTCACGTTGAAATTTCTAAAAGTTGAAGAGATATGTTGACGGTGGCATTTAGGGTGGGTGAGGGAAAGAATTTCCCACCATAGAAAAGTAGATTCTAGCCATTAGATTTAAAAGGAACATTGAATCATGGAAGTTATGAATAGTTTTTGTGAAACTGTTAAAAGTGTTATGAAGTATTGGGAATTTTTTCTGGGTTGTTTGCAGGCTGTGAGGTTGAAGACAATGGAAAAAAATATAGTGTGGAGAGTCTATGATAAGATCTAAAATCTAATGATCAATACATATTTCCTATGGTGGAAACTCTTTCCCTCCCCCACCCTAAATGCCACCTATGTTGACACAATGATTTCTCAAAAGAAAGGCTATTTTTCAAGTCTTTGTTGCACAATTGAGTTTCTTTACACAGACGTTACAACAGTCTAGCATCCCATAAAGATTTAAATTTCTAATAGCAAACCTTGCTCACAAAACACTCATCAGCAGAAACTTGAATATGAAGTTATTTACCAAAAAGAACATTAAAAAACATGATTGACAAACTATAAGTAGAACAAACATTGATTACGAACAAAGCAACATACAGACAACATTTCAGGACTTCCAACAATCCAAAAACAAAATTATGAATACTCAAGCAAAACCGGATTTATCTAATTTTTGACACATTGCTTAAAGAATAAAGCATAATGCAAAGGTGAAAGTAGTTGCATGAGTTGGATAACACAATCTGCCAATGGAATCTTCATCCAATAACGAAAACGTTCATCCAATTAAGTTTAACTAGGAAGATTTTAGTACCAACAAAGAAAGAGAGATTCACCGAAACACAATGTAGATTAAAGTTTTTGTGCTAAATACAGCACAATGATAACAAGCAACATTAAAAAACAACACATAATTTTGTCCCAGAAATTAAATTGAAACAGCACATTACAAACAAGAGATCAAATCCTGCAAGATCTAATAATCCTCATCTCCATCAACATCATCTCCATCACCAGACTCAGCACCAACCTCCTCATAATCCTTCTCAAGAGCAGCAAGATCCTCACGAGCCTCAGAGAACTCACCTTCTTCCATACCCTCACCAACATACCAATGCACGAAAGCACGCTTAGCATACATAAGATCAAACTTGTGATCAATCCTGGAAAACACCTCAGCAACACTGGTAGAGTTAGAAATCATGCACACAGCCCTCTGGACCTTGGCAAGATCACCACCAGGAACAACAGTTGGAGGCTGGTAATTGATACCGCACTTGAACCCAGTTGGACACCAATCAACAAACTGAATGGTTCTCTTGGTCTTGATGGTTGCAACAGCAGCATTCACATCCTTAGGCACAACATCACCACGGTACATCAAACAACAAGCCATGTATTTTCCATGGCGAGGGTCACACTTAGCCATCATGGAAGAAGGTTCAAAAGCACTGTTGGTGATCTCGGCAACAGAAAGCTGCTCATGGTAAGCCTTCTCAGCAGAGATAACAGGTGCATATGAGGAAAGCATGAAATGGATCCTAGGGTAAGGAACCAAGTTGGTTTGAAACTCTGTTACATCAACATTCAGGGCTCCATCAAACCTCAAAGAGGCAGTGAGGGATGAAATCACCTGTAAAAGCACATCAAACAAATCTCAATATTTGTTGCACAACTCAATATATGTTGCATAATATTTACTACATAATTCAAGATCAAATTCAATTACTCATCAAATCTAATCAAGTAAACCTCGATATTAGCTACATAATTCAAAATCCAAAAGCAGACATTTCAAGATCCATTTTATTGGGTTAAGTATATACCTGAGAGACAAGGCGATTGAGGTTGGTGTAAGTGGGACGCTCAATATCAAGAGAACGCCTGCAGATGTCATAGATGGCTTCATTGTCGAGAAGAACAGCAACATCGGTGTGTTCAAGGAGGGAATGCGTTGAAAGGACACTATTGTAGGGTTCAACCACAGAAGTTGAAACCTGGGGAGATGGATAAACGGTGAAACCCAACTTGGATTTTTTCCCGTAATCAACAGATAAACGCTCCAACAGAAGAGAACCCAAACCAGATCCGGTTCCACCACCAACAGCATTGAACACCAAGAAACCTTGCAGACCGGTACAGTTATCTGCTAGCTTTCGGATCCTATCAAGGCAAAGATCAACAATCTCCTTCCCAACTGAACCACAATACAAATCATATTCTCATATCAGATTTAGATTCAATTTCAAATTCAAACAAACAATAACAAAAACGGGAGAATGGAAACGTACTGGTATAATGACCACGGGCGAAGTTGTTGGCGGCATCTTCTTTGCCACTGATGAGCTGTTCAGGGTGGAAGAGTTGACGGTAAGCACCGGTTCTGACTTCGTCAATGACGGTTGGTTCCAGATCTACGAAGACGGCGCGTGGAACATGCTTTCCGGCACCGGTTTCGCTGAAGAACGTGTTGAAGGCGTCATCTCCTCCTCCAACGGTCTTGTCTCCGGGCATCTGGCCATCAGGCTGAAAAACAACACCGCATCGATTAATCAATTGAAATCATTAAAAATCATGAAACCCTAAATTTGAGATCTAGAATTAAAAAATGGAAATGAGAAACCCTAATTAATTACCTGAATGCCGTGTTCAAGGCAGTAAAGTTCCCAGCAGGCATTTCCGACCTGGATACCAGCTTGACCAATGTGGATTGAAATGCACTCTCTCATTTTCTCGGGAAAATTTGAACGAACAAAGGAAGAGGAAGAAGAAGAAGAAAACGGAAGAGGAGCGGCGTTTATTAAGACGCTTCTCCCTTTTGAATTTTGTGAAGAATAATAGAAATGAAGGAGGGGTTATATAATAGAGCGAAAGAAAGGAAGAACTAATTTGAAATGTATGGTTAGGAATTAACTAGGGTTAGCTCACCTTGGTTGGTTTGACAGCGATTTTTTAATTCTTTTACAGGCTGGCTACTGACCGTTGAGCCATTTCATTTTTGAATTTTTTTGATTTTATTCTCTCCCCGAAATTCAAGGTCTTTTACCGTCTTTGCAAATCTTACTGTTTTGCTTATCATTCAGAATTGTTGCTTGACATATTTAATATGGCTGAAAAATATATTTAAAATATGAAAGCCCCCGAAATGAAGAAGAAATCGATTGCAGTTAACTACCGAGGAAAACCTCAACAGTTAATTGCCGATGCGTTTCTGCTACAAATCTGGCAGAAGTTCTCTCATCCATTATTACTCTCATTTTACCAAAAGAGTAATGATATTTGAACAACTATTTCAGACAATGATGACAACTTCTTTTTCTCTCTTTTCATTGGTTAAAAACAATGGAGAGAGAAAAAGGAAGAGAGAGAATAAGAGGATAATGTGAGTATGAGAGAGAAAGTTGTTAAAAAGTGGTTGTACAAATATCATTTCTCTTACCAAACCTCTCTCAAAATCTCTCTAAAAAAACCCAACTAAATCCTACCAAAATTATTCAACAAAATCACAAGTAAGTCATCATAAAGTTATTAACTTACATTTTAGTTGTTACAAATGTTTTTTTTTATAGTTTTTAGTAGATTTAAATTAGTTTAGTTTTTGAGTAGGTTTACATGTTATAATTCACTTTTAAAGTAGATGTTAGTTGATTAATGTAATTAAAATGTTTGCATGATGTTTATGTTATAATTTTAGGGTTATTCTTTATTTTGGTGTTTTATATTTATTTTTTTATTTTAGTTTTTAAGTAGATTTACATGTAAGAAGAGTATCACGAATTGAAGAGAAGAAGAAGATCACGAATTGAAGAGAAGAAGAAAATCAGGTTGAAAGCAAAGCAACAACATATCTCGTTGGATTGAAATCAATTGGGAAGAAAATCGGTAAAAAAAAATGAAAGAAAAAAAAGAAAGAAAAAAAACATGAAGAAAGGTAGAAGAACCAGTGGGAGTCGAAGGAGGTATGTGAAAATAGATGGTACGCGTATTTGATAGTTTATGCTATCAGGTTGTTAACCCACCAAAAACTAATGATAAAAATAACAAAGGAGGAGTAGGATAGGATTAAAAACAGGTTTAAGTTATCCTTTCATGTTGGTGCACCAAACAACAGATTAAAACATGATATGATATCCTGTCTTCCTATCCTATGCACCAAACGGCCCCTAACAATTTTTAAGTATTTTTACTAAGAGTTTAATTTATTGTCCATGTATCCAATAATGTTTGCCGCATAAATTAATAAATAGGCCAAATATCATTATTTTCTGTCCTTTTAGTTTGACAGAATTCTCAAGTTAACTCTTTAAGTTTCGAAAGTTTCAATTAGATCATTTTAGTTTGACATAATTCTCAAGTTAGTCTTTTAAGTTTCAAAAGTTTTAAATAGGTCATTTTAGTTGATACACTATTTCATCGTTACCCCTGTTGTTAGTTTCCGTTTAACTGATGCTGATGTAACTGTTAAGTTGTTGACCTTGATCAAAATACTGCATTTTAAAAGCTTGAGGGTGTCAAAACGCTATGTTTAATGGTCACAAATGATCATTTATAGTGCTACAAAGACATTTATTAACATATCTTTATAGCACTATTAAGCGGCGTTTTTAGTGCTAGAATGATCACTTTTTACGATTAAACGTAACGTTTTGACACCCTAAAACTTTTAAAAGACATCGTTTTGATCCAAGTCAACAACTTAACGACTACATCAACATCAGTTAATTATTAACTGACAACATGGGCAATGGTGAAATAGTTTATCAACTAAAAGGACTTATTTTAAACTTTTGAAACTTAAAGGACTAACTTGGAAATTCTATCAAACTAAAAGGACCTAGTTGAAACTTTCGAAACTTAAATGACTAATTTGAGAATTCTGTCAAACTAAAAAGACCAAACTGACATTTGACCTAATAAATATGACAATTCATGTGTTTTTATATTCATTAGTTAATGTGATAACACATCATTGAATATTTGTGTAAAATAATTGTACACTAACAAATTATATTGGTTTTTTAAAGAACAAACTATATTATTTAAATGTTTTAACTTATTTAATTTCTGATTGAGAAATTTAAATATTGTCATCTTTAGATTGATTATTGGTGTTTTAAATATTGTCATCCAATCAAATTTTATGATTTTGCCACATCACTAATTATATTATTTTTAAAATAAAATGATCCAACGATTAATCAAATCCTTAATTTTGGTTTCCATTCCCTTTTTACTTTTTTGCAATATAAATTCATTTTCTCATCTCAGCCTCCCGGTAACTTGCTTGTTACAACAATGGAAGTAGTAGTAGAACAACAATGATAGTTGACATAACCGTCGACGACGAAGACCTTTCAATGTTAGTGACTCATAGCCGAGTGATGAGGATGGTATTATTGCAAGATGCCGCTTTTCAGTGTGAGAAGAAAGAACACGACGACAAAAAGTTGTTGTAGACTTTTCAGTGTGTCATGGTTGTTATACAAACCACACTACATCTAAACAGACACCCATTGCCAATTTACGGCATAACTCTATCTTTCCCTGGTCTAGATCTCTCTGACCCTGCCATAAGCAACACCACCATTAGTGTTGGCATCACTTGCAATTTGAAGGACCATGCGAACTTTAACGACCAACAAAGTCATGTACCTTAACTCACAACGAAGAACAAGCCTAGTTTTAAAGAAGGAGAGATACCAAATTTGAGCATTGAATATGAAGAGAGACCAGAGGAGTTGTATTTGTTGGCCTGACACCAACGAGAATCAAGGAGGATGGGGTATATGAAATTGAAAGCGAGAGGATGATCGTTGTGGGTTGGTTTCTGCGACGTGGTATAAGGGGAGAGATAAAGCACATGTATGGTATAAGGTGTTATGTTAGAATCATGGTGATTCACTTTTCCAAAAGTCATACTTTGTAGCATTTGCAAAATCACGGTGACCCACGATTGTGGATCACCGTATTCTAACATACTCAGTGCGAAATCAAAGATACACAAAGAAGAAGTGAGTGTGGGTGGTTTTGCTTTATTGATTAATTCAATTGTTTAAAAAATTACTAAAATATGACACAACAAAAGGATTGATTTTAATTAGATACACGTGTAAGCATAGATTACCCTTTATGTGTATACTCTTTATTCTTTAAATTCTCCTTTAAAAAACTCAATTTTAGTCATTGGAAAAAAACAAGCTTAAATGCAATGTTGATCTTCCTATTTTAATAAAACTGCAGTTTTTTTCCCTGAAAAAAAAAGAGTAAAGCTGCAGTTTTAGTCTTAAAAATTAAACTGGAATTCCTTTGAAAAAACTCAATTTTTTTATAAGTTTTTTAGAGGATATATTTTTTACAAGTCGTGGAGACCATTAAATTTTAGGGTTAAATATGTTTTTGGTCCCTATAAATATACCAATTTTTATTTTAGTCCCTCTAAAAATTTCCTTCAACTTTTAGTCCCTATAAAATTTTCCATCTTCACTTTTGGTCCCTCTTTTAAAGTAAACTCATATGTAAAATTCATATTTTTGAATAAAATTTTGCAGAAAAATTCATAATATTATAAGAATCTCTCCCAAAAAAAATTAGATTTTTTTTAACAAAACATGAATTTAATATGAATTTTTATATTTTTGAAGGTTAAAAATTCATATTTAATTTATGTTTTGTTAAAAAATTCTAATTTTTTTTACAATATTCTACACATTTCTGCATAATTTCATTAAAAAATACAAAAATTAACTTAAAAATAGGGACCAAAAGTAGTGATTGAAAATTTTATAGGGATTAAAAGTTGAAGGAAAATTTTAGAGGGACTGAAACGAAAAGTTGGTATATTTATAGGGATTAAAAACATATTTAACCCTAAATTTTAATAGTAATATTATATCATTCACGTAACTCTTAATTTTTTTCCACAATTGGATCCAAATATCTTAAAACGATATGGTAAATGATTAAGCGGTCTTTGAGTTGCTCATACTCTTTTTATAGCGTTTGATTTGCTTATAAAAAAAAAATCCAAAAACCATTTATATCCAAATCAAACGTTATAAAAAGATTAAGCGGTCTTTGAGTTGCTCATACTCTTTTCCACAATTCTATATGGAATGGTTTAAAAAAATAAAATAAAATTAAATGGTAGAAAAAAGCAAATTGAAATATAATATTAAAAAATAAAATAAAAGGTTGCCAACGTAAGTTGAAGAGAGGTGCTTGTGAAATAAATTGGGGAGAAGTAGTTTTTTGAAGTAGCATTCAACAACTTTTGGTTAAAGCTCATTCCATTCAATTTTATGCATTCTAAAAATGTACTTTTTTCGAAGGTACTTTATTGATATTGTGTTTGGCCTAACTTCTCCTTAAAAGCGTAGAGAAGCTAAAAAAAAGTCGGGCCAAACGGTACAAGATGGAGGCTACATGAATAAAGTTAGAAATCAAATAGAAGTTGCGTTGATGAAGAGTAGAAATGTTTGAGTTTGTGATGATTTATGTTTTTTTTTTAAAGAAGATGATTTATGTTTTTAATTTTCCAAACTACTTTGATATTATTTATGTTATTATTTGAGCCTCCTAAAATTATTTCTCCTATTCAAATATTTAACAAGTCATTTATATCTTGTCAAAAAGAAAAGAAAAAGTCATTTATATGATGATACAAATGTGTATTCATGTTACACAAAATAAACTTCATTGAGTAAATATAGTATTTGTAAAAAAATATATCTTTTATATTTTAAACATTTTTTTCCTTCAAAAAATATTTTAAACATTTTTTTATTTATTATGTTAATTCATAATGAATTCAAAGTTTTTTTATTTATAGACAATGCATAAATATATGCAAGGTCCCGGGTTCGAACCCCGGACACAACAAAAAAATAACAAATTCAAAGTTTTATACAATATTTTGCCAAACAACTTTTAACTTAAAAATAACTTTAGAACTAAAAAAATAAATAAAGAAACCAAATAGTTTTAGCTTTTTTTTCTTAAAGGGCTTTATTTTAACTTTGTTTTAAAGTAGCTTTTAGACCGAAAAAAAGTCTGATCAAACGATACTATAATCTGTCGAAAATTATCTTCCAAGCAGTATTTTCATTTTTCACTAACTTTTGAGCAATTAAGGTCCTACGAAGCAAATCTCAAAAAGATATTATCTTACCCATCTTCTCAAACAATGCACTTGAGTTACATCCTTTAACCTTGCACAATCTCTTTGTCAATGATGGTAGGGAAGGGTAAAGAATACGCGTATAACATTGCATGTGGCATGTGATTGGCCCCGATTGTGGTACATATATATTTTCGACGGGTGGGCTATCGAATTCTATGATCCTACGCTTCAATTGCGGGCCCCAAGTTTTAATGATTTTTTTTTTATTGCAAATAATCATTTTAATCTCTTAGGGCCCCAAATTTTAATGATTTTTTTTTTATTGCAAATAGTCATTTTAATCTCTTATCGTGTAATGAGTAGGTACGATAATCATTTAACGTATCAAAATTTTAATATAATTTTTTATTGTATGTTACGTCAATCAAACTAATCTTTGACGTTAAAATAGTCTTTTAATATTGACTATTTTTATATAGATACCGGTATGATAATAATTAAATACTTACAATGACTAATATGAAAATTAAGTAAGTGTATTGATGCGCTGATATAACGATATTAACATAACATTTTAGCATAAGACACTATTTTGATTAAAATAATGAACAATCAATGACCATTTTAAATTTTTGATATATTAAAATACTACTATAACTACTCATTGCATATTCATGAACCAAAATAAAATACAGCTCAATAAGAGGTTTTAAAACTTAGACCGTAAAATAAAAAGTGTTTATTAGGAGTAAATAGCGTTTCACATTGTTTAATAAAAAAATATCATTTTTGTCATTTTTAAGTGTCTGTTTATGATTTTTTAAAAATCATTTTATGTATGAGCACAAATGATTAGAGTCTAGTATGGGACACCTTTTATTCTCTTTAATACTGCTGTGCTTTTAGTTTAGCCATAAAAATGCACAATAAAAAACCAAAATTGTTTGAGGTTTTTTTTCTTCAAATCTCTAGAGAGAGAAAAATAGATTCTTTTAACATAAAATCTAATTTTTAAAGAATCTATTTTTTTTTAAATTGAAACAAACGCACCAAATATCGATGCAGAATAGTTGTATGTATAAAGAATTAGTTTGACTGGTACATGTCAAGGCCGTTCCTACGAATCCGGAGGCTCGGTTCTGTAAGTGAAAAGAGACCCGTAATAAAAAAATGTATTTTTTTTAAATAACAATGTTCTATTTAAATTTTTTAAAAGATAAATACAAGGTGTCGTATATATGTTGTACACCCAAAGGTGAAAATCACTACCGTATACATAACAAACTTCAAATCATCATCCCAAAAAAACATCCACCTAACACCAAAAGCAACATGACTCAATTTTAATAGGCCTAAAACAAGACAACAAAAAATGAAAATGGAAACCTGGGAGTAGTGGAATAGTACTATTGGGCTATAATTTTTCTTTTTAGGTTCATACCTTGGGAATACTCAATTTCATTGAGCGGTTTGCACATCCCAGAGTTCAAACCCTGGTGCATGTCATATGTACTATGTAGAAATGTTTAACATAGTCAAATCAAAACCTATTTTCCCCTAAAAAAATCAAAACACATTTTATCAATTCATAAAAAAAAAAAAATACTATGTAGAATAAGAAGATATTTTGGGAACCAACAATAAAGTGTTAAACATTAGTATTTTTTACATATGTTAATTTGTAATGATTCCTCGAGTGTGACTTCCACCCGTTTGAACAGTTAATGCAATTTCATTATTAACGGTAAAATAAACAAACAAGGGAAATGTTAACCGAGGGCATATGGTAAAGATTCCATTAATAAAAATTATGTATTGGAAATTGTGTTAATTTATTGTTAAAAATATTTAATATTAGTCTTTTCATTAAATTCTTACTAGTAATAGAATGAAATTAATGTTTAACATGTGCCTCAAGGGCACAAGTTAACATGACCCAACAAATAAACAAGCTAACTAAACTAGCTTACAATTTATCGAGGAAAACTCAAGACTCACCTAAAAAAGATACGACTCTTCATAAAAGTTTACAAAGAGAAACGCCCCACACCATACAAGTCGTTTTGTAGGGATGAGTTAAGTATGATATAAACGTATAAGAGCCCATCGATCGTCCAACCCATCATGTATACACACGCACAAATCCCAAATCACACATGAAAAAAATAAGATCTTTGATAATAGTTTATAAAGAGAGACACATCACTTTACAAACATATTTTGTAAGAACGAGTCAAACATGATATAAAAAGAACAAATCACACATGTGGTTCGTTTTTTATGCGAAGAACCACATGAAACACATAAAAAGATACACATAAGTTTTGTCCACATATAAAAATCCGACAAATAGAGTTCTATTATAAGAAAGAAAGAAAAATAGCCTACAACTTATCATTCTTTCTTTCCCAATTGTACATATGTTTTCTGTCTATATATAAAAAATTTTGTTTTAGTACCTCTAAAAAATTTATCTGTCTTTCAGTTCTCCAAAAGTTTTTCATCTTTACTTTTGGTCCTTCATTTTAAGTAAACGCGTATGTAGGATTCATATTTTTAAATAAATATTTTTTTTAGAAAATTTATAATATTATAAGAATATCTCAAAAAAAAAAAAATAGATTTTTCTTAACAAAACATGAATTAAATATAAATTTTATATCTTTTACGGTTAAAGATTCATATTTAATTCATGTTTTGTTAAAAAATTCTATTTTTTTGGAATAGATTTTTACAACAAGCTACACATTTCTGCACAATTTTATAGACAAATAGAAATGTTACACATGATTTGTCTTAAAAATAGGGAGCAAAAATGATGATCGAAAAATTTATATAGACTAAAAGTCGAAGGAAAATTTTAGAGGGACTATAACGAAAATTTGGTATATTTCAGGGACCAAAAACATATATTTATAAATTCAATTGGAAGGGAGAACCCATCTTGTGTGAAGAGATTCTCTTCGATGACTTTGCATCCATTGAAAATCTAAACCATTGAATACATTCTCTCTTGCTTTTAATAGTAAGTTATTTTTTATCTTTTATTTTTAAAGGTTGGGATTTTACTTGATGGAGAGGATCCATTCCCCCTTATGTCCCACATATTTTCGACAAGGATTAGTCACTTTAAACTACAGTGAAAACTTCATACCAATATGTAACCCAAAAAAAAAACTAGTGCATCTGTTAATTTTATCAAACATTACTATGTTAACTAACTATTTTATCCGCTATAAACTACGTTAACTTATAAATTATTCGTTATAAAGTCATCCACTATATGTTAACTTATCCATTATTTTTTTTCCAAACAAAGCAATAGTATTTTTTTTTATAAAAATTACTAGTTTGTAGAATTATTTCCTCAAATAAAGTCTTACTAAAATTTTGCGTTTCTAATAAATTCTTGAGACATTCTTGTATGTGCACAAACATAAATGAATAGTATTTGATCACATACATGTAAAAAAGATTTTTTTTCAAAATACTAAATCATTTTAGGCTTATTCAATCACCTGGTCCCTTAACTCAATTGATTGTCTCAATTTGATCCCCTAACTATAATTTGTTCCAATTTGATCACCTATGTTTTGCTCCGTTACTAGTTTTAGTCCTTTCTGTTAGTTTCTCTAAAAAAAACGTTAACAGAAAGGACTGAAACTAGTAACAGAGCAAAACATAGGGGACCAAATT
>Ga0315914_1005681_pt1 | contig 18052 bp, 12 predicted proteins | sample MpolenodulesMG_FD_203920 | JGI IMG/M metagenome (GOLD analysis project Ga0315914, IMG submission 203920) | Medicago polymorpha root nodule microbial communities from Los Angeles, California, United States - elongated nodules | ecosystem: Host-associated > Plants > Roots > Nodule | place: USA...
CTTTGTTCCCCTCTCATCCAAACTCGCAAACAAACCCTAAGGTTTCATATAAAATGTTGTTCAAATAACACTTCTCTAAAAAAATAGGAACAATTCTCATCTCACAAACTGGTTTTGTTGAGTTGTGTTAGGTCCAACCACAAATTTTAAAAGTTTGTTTTGTGGGATTGTTTTACGATCAACTTCAAATTCAATTATTTTTTTTAACAAAGTAACATTGAATTAATTTTTAGAAAAATGTGTCTGTAAAAGTAGAAACTCGTATATGTGGTTGAATTTTCTTCCTTTTGACACTTCGAATCCAGTTTTCTATTTTAACCATGATTTGTAATTCAAGAATAAAAATATAAGATCATCCCTTTAATTAGAAGTTTGGTGTGGTCTATATATTCCAGCACATAGAAGGCGGCTTAATGGAAATGTCACAGTTCTGTCATGCATGTTGATAATAAAAAATGCTCTGGTCATTTTTGTACCGATAGATATCTTGTTAGTTTCCTACAAAACAAAAGAACATTTTTTTAATAGTAATCACTTTTTAAATGTTGAATGATAGATGCCAATGTGACACTATAAATATTTGTTCGAAGCAGTTAGATAATAAGCATTTACAAAGACCATAGAGTACACAAAAGATTATTATCAAAAAAAGAAAAGAGTACACACACAAAAATGGAGGCCAAGAAGAATAAGATTCTTGTATTTGGTGGAACTGGTTACATAGGAAAGTATATGGTGAAGGCAAGCATCTCATTAGGTCATCCAACTTTTGTGTACACTCACCCTATTAATTCAAAAACTCCTAACTCCAAGATACAAATTTGCAAGGAATTTAATTCCATTGGAGTAACACTTGTTGAGGTAAGTCTTACTTCTCTCTATTATGTAATGAAATTAAATAATTGTTAATTAATTAATTTCTTGATAAGTATATATCAACAATAATTGATTGCAGGGAGAACTTGAGCATGACCAGATTGTGAAAGTGATTAAGCAAGTAGACATTGTGATATGTACCTTTCCATATCCGCAAGTGTTGGAGCAACTCAAAATTATAGATGCTATAAAAGTTGCTGGCAATATCAAGGTGATAAAAATTCCATTAACTAAAAATGTTTTGAATGACATCTCTTTAGGTTAAACACACCAATCCTCCACTTCTCTTCTACTCATGTATAATTTTCTGTATATAGCGATTGACGTGCACTCTGTATCCGTCTGTATACTCTTTGTATTGCACTAACAGGTGTAAATTATAAATAATTTTTTTAATAAAATTTTGATTTTGATTAAAATCATATGTAGAGTTGTTTGTGATTTATTGTAAAAAAGCATGTTTATCGTTTTCAATTACACAACAATAATGCAAATATAATATAAACTCTTATCATTTTCAATGACACTAACGATATAACATTTTTATAGGAAAATTTGTTTAAGGGTATAATTGGGTTAACGAAAAATTCAACCCAAAATCTCATATTTCCTTTATATATTTTTAAAATAATATTGTTCCTATTTTTTTAAAATAATATTGTTCCTATTGTAGTGGAGTATTTTAATGAGATTTTTTTTGTAATTAATAATTTAAATATTGTTATAAAAAAGATAAAATACTAAATACAATATTTTAAATGAAAGGTAGAATTGAAAAGGAATAAAGTAAGCCCAAATTCATGTATTTTCTTTATATATATAGTATATCGGGCATTGACTTTGTATCCTCCTCTTTAAATTTTATTATCTTTTAATTGTTTGTGTTAATTTTTTAATATAACTAAATATCTTGAAATATGGAACTATTTTTCATTTAATAAGTGTATATATATTCTCTACAGAGATTTCTTCCATCAGACTTTGGTGTAGAAGAAGACAGAGTACACCCTCTTCCTCCATTTCAAGCTTTTCTTAATAAGAAAATAAAAATTAGAAGAGAAATTGAAGCAGCAGAAATTCCTTATACTTTTGTCTCGGCAAATTGTTTTGGTGCATACTTTGTGAATTTCTTGCTTCGTCCTTATGAAAACAAGAAAGATATTGTTGTCTACGGCAGTGGTGAATCCAAAGGTACATATTTTCCCATCAGCTAGATATATAGTCATGACTCATGTGTTAAGGAAAAAATGTGATTGAAAACACACAAAATACACCTTTCAAAATAATTGCATTAGGTGATATAAACCTTCATATATGATGGCACAAATTTATGGACTTTGAGTGTAATAGATGAGGGGTAAAAAATAGTTAGCCTATAATATTATTTATCCTTGCCCTAAACCTTTTGACTAACTATAGGAATTATTCATAACATAATATACTTTTCTATTTAACTACTTTTTTCCATATATTTTTGTTTTTGTTGCACTCAAATGAATTAGTTAGTAATCTCACGAGATAATTTTACATTTTGTTAGCTATACTAAATTATGAAGAAGATGTTGCTATGTACACTATTAAAGTGGCAAATGATCCAAGAACACACAATCGCATTGTTGTGTATCGACCTTCCAAGAATATCATATCACAAAATGAGTTGATATCACTATGGGAGCTCAAAAGTGGTCGAAACTTTAACAAAGTATTTGTTCCAGAAGAACATATTATCAAGCTATCACAAAGTAAGACTTTGTTTCATTCAATTTTTTTTTACTATATTTGAAATTTTGACTAATGTTATGTAAGTATAATACATACATATTAAGCCTACATTCTCATTATAAACCAATTATCTTTGTCACCGAAAAATGATTAACTAATTACTACTAGTTTTAGAGTTTAAAATTATTTAGTGATAATGAAAGAAGTTTTATGCAAACTCATCATCATATTTATAATCTATTGTCAAAAAAATCATATTAATATAATCTTATCAAATCATAATATTAGTTTTAAAATATGTTTATAGGGCAAAAAATTGACTAATGGTAAAATATGTATATTATGATGCAGCTTTACCCCCTCCAGAAGATATTCCAATTTCCATTGTTCATAGCATATTTGTTAGAGGTGACATGAACTTTGAGCTAGGGGAAGATGATCTTGAAGCTTCACAACTATATCCAGATTACAACTACAAATCCATTGATCAACTTCTTGATAAATTTCTTGTTGATCCTCCACCCCCTGTATCTGCTGCTTTTGAATGAACCTATTTTATTAATAGTGAGCTTTGATGTTTGGTTAGGTTAATAAATTTCGTAGGTATACAAAAAGTATACTGAAATATTGATTGTACTATTAAATAATTTGAGAACGCACATGCTATCTATTGTGAGTTCTATTGAATAAATTGAGATTGAGTGAATATATTATCTTTAGTAATACCAATTTTGGTCCATTAGCGGCGTGCAGCAATTGCATTTTTTTTAGTATATACATATACACTAATTACAAATTAGACCCGTTTACAAATGTTATGATATGAAGAACTTTAATATTTCACCTTTTTAAATGATTGAAAACAATTATTTTATATGAATAGTTCTTCTCAAAAACGAAAGTTCTACGGTTTAACTATAAAATAATTGAACCGATCATTTTTTTTCTTCATATATAAAACATATAAATTATTCTTTTTTAAAATTCATTTCTAAGAACGACTAAGGTTAGACTAAAATAACATTAATTATCTAATTTGTAGTTCTCCTTTAAAAAAGACAGCATAAAAAAAAACAAGAGCAAACAAAGAAAAACAGAAATTCGACAAACCAAACCGGTCTCTAAAAAAACCTCCTTAATAAAAGAAGGTAAATCATCCCACCCAAGAATCTCAACTATATTGTGCCCATGGTTTGCTATCATATCCGCACAACTCAACTATTCATTGAGGTGAACCCTTGAAACCGGTTTGGTAGGCAATTCAAATAAGTTTGTTTTTCTTTTTTCCGCTCTTCGAGACGTTGGGAGTGAAAATCTTAGAGTAACATTTTCAGGGTTCATCAGTTTCTATGCTAACTCAAGGTCTTTTGGTAAAACATGGACAATGGAGGGTAGTTGCATAGATTATGAGCAGGCTTGTTGGTCCCACTTTCCACTATTACAAAAATCTAGATGCATAGCAACATGTGGAATAGGAATTTCCACATGCTTCAAAGTTATATCGAGCGACCTCTCAAAAGGAGATTAAACTTCAACGGTCTCAAATTGCACCGTCTCAAGAATAGGTGTAATACTTGGTTGGTTGTCCAACCAATGTGGACGTATCCATAATTTCATAGGTGACGTTTGATAAAGCAAATTGGAAAGTATAGCTTGCCTTAGGATGCTGCTCGATCTGAGTAAACATGGGGGACGTTTGCGTTGCTTGTGCATCTTCCTCAGAGGCAGTAAACAATTCAATATGAACCTTTGTGCCACGATTCAAAGGAGGTGCTTGAGGTGTAATATGTGTTTCATTTATAGCAATAGTTTCATCAGTAGTAATAACAGTTTCATCATAGGTCATGAAATTTGCATCAACATTATCGTCATTAGTAACAACAGTACCATCATGAGTCACATCATTTGCATCAACGTACAGTGTCGTCATTATTAACAAAATTTACAACATGAGTAATAACAAGTGTTGCAGGAATAATTATCGATGCTTCAAAAGCCTTAGAGGATCTTATGTCGTATGTATTTTCCTTGTCAACATATTTCTAATTATCATGACCAATAATTTGGTAATGTGAAAAAAAACCAGGGAACTAATAATAAGCAGCTTCCAATTTGAAAGCAAAGTTGTCTCGTTCCACCAATATGCAATACTATTAAACAATTTGAACAGTGGGTCCCTTGTTAAGAAAGAAATCCGTGTTTTTCAGGAGTGGAGAATAGGATATCCAACTTTATACATATGCAATACGACTGACTGACTGGTGTGCAGATTTTGCGTTGTCTTCTGCATTTTTGGGATATCCAACAAGAACGTATTCTAATAATATTTGCTTTTTTTCCCAAAAAAAAAATAAATGTAAGATAAGCAAGGTTACAATGATAAAATGAGGAAGACTTGGAAGACTTTTTTATTGGATAAAATCAATACATGTGTAATAGCTTTATGTGGATTTAATTTCTAATGTATTTGTCCTACATTAGTTTAAATCGATAAAAGAGTGAGTATTCAAAAAAGAGTGTAGCTAACATTCTTCATAATAAAATAGATTCAATTAACCATCTTTTATTTTAATTTATATCATTAGAGAATAGTAAATACATCGAGTTTTAGCATGGAGCAATTGTCAAATTGTCCCATCTTAGATCAATTTTGTTTTATTTACTATTACTTGTACACCCTGTATTTTATATTCCAATTTATAGCCTTATTCAATTATAATTTGGCTCAAATTAATTTACTTGAATACGTTATTTTTTAATCTCCCGTTTAAAAATCTAATACGTCTAGCCCATTCTCAATAATTTGTTTAATTTGAAAACATATACATGATTAAATCTGGACTAAAAAAAATATGACGTAAATATATTTACGGCATTATTTATAAGAAAATAAATTTAGTTTGTATCTAACTTTGTAATATTAATCCCTTCAACAAAACTTTGTAATATTAATTAGGGTTAAATAAATTTTTGTCATGCGGTTTTAATTTTAATTTAATGTGGACTAAATTTTTTTATCTCTATAAATATGACGAATTTTGTTTTTAGTTCTTCTAAAAAAATGACATGTTTTTGTTCCTCCAAAATATTTTAGTCCCATTAAATTAAAATTAAAACTGATATATGATAATTAAATAGAGTTTTAAATTGAAATATAAAAATGAAGAGTGTACAACTAATAACAAATAAAACAAAATTGATTTAAGATGGAGCAAATTGACAATCGCCCCATGCTAAATTTCCCCTAGTAAATACATTTGTGATTTTAAAGTTGAATAATGAATGTGAATTGATATGATATACTGTACTACAAATACTCAGAGCAATAGTCATTTGCAAGAGCAGAGAGTACCAAACAAAAATAGTACCAAGTTGAATGATAAATGTGAATTGATATTACCTTATTTTCCGTGCATCACAAGTGGTGAGTTTTTAGATAGCCAACAACTTTATGCATTCACAAGTGGTGTGCATATAATATATATTGCATTTTCTTATGATAGCTGATGCTGCTGTTACAGAAATAGATTTTCTTTTTTGGGGTTGGAGGATTGTATTCTAGGACATTTTATCTTCTCTTGCTTACGCTACTAAAAAAAACAAAATTAGCGAGGGAAATTAGTAACGGAAAAAATGAAATTCCTCACAAATTCTTTGGTCGCAAAATTTAGTGACGAAATTAGAGAGGGATTTCACGTTTTCCCTCACTAAATATCCCTCACTAATTTTTGTTTTTTAGTAGTGTTAGTTCAAGGTTGTAATGATAAAAAATAGACCCAATTGGCCCTTCTTTCCTACTTTATTTTGGGTAATAATAATTTTAATCCCTAGATATTGTAACGAATAGTCACTATAATTTTTTAATGTATCGAAGTTTTAAAATAGTTATTGATTGTGTATTTCATTTGTTAAAATAGTCTTTGACATTAAAATATTCCGTTAATGTTTTTATATTGATCCTTCAATATACTAATTTGAACTCTTTAAATACTTTATTTATTGTCGTTTCAATCCCTATATAAAAAGAGTTATTGTGAGTATTGAATGATTATTTTAGCGTAAGTGACTATTTCGACTAAAAAAGTGCATAATCATAGACTATTTTAAAAGTTTGATACATCGAGGGACTATTATAACTACTCGTTACACATTCAGGACTAAAATATCTATTATCCGATTTTATTTTCTATCATCATAAAAGAAGTTAGACATTTGTACTATTTAGTGTTGAGTAAGTGATTTAATACAATACTACAAATACTCAAAGCAATAAGTTAGGCATTTGCAAGAGCAAAGAGTATACCCCCCCAAACAAAATGGAGGCTAATAAGAGTAGGATTCTTGTATTTGGTGGAACTGGTTACATAGGAAAGTATGTGGTGAAGGCAAGCATCTCTTTAGGCTATCCAACTTTGGTGTACACTCGCCCAATCAATTCACAAGCTTCTCCCTCAAAGATACAACTTTGCAAGGAATTCAATTCCATTGGAGCAACTCTTGTGGAGGTAAGTCTTAATTCTTTCCTTTATTCTTCTTTTTAACCATCAAGTTTATGAGAAAGTGGGAACCATGAAAATTCAAAGTTGGGTCAAAAGTCAACTAATTAAAGGCTACATCCTTTGATCACTATTATAAATAAAAATTAATATTTTAGATTTATTTCTTAATTGATGTATGTGGTATATAATAAAGACCATATACATCATTAATTAAATGAATCTAAATTTTTTATTTTTGCTTATCGTAATGATCAGAGGATGTTGCTGATAATTATTTCAGCTAAAACTTGCACTCAGATTCTCTTGAATGATTCATCATTAATTAAAGTTCATTAACCATTTATTCTCAACCAGATGGTTATGGTTTAATAGTTAATTTTCTCTCTATGTATAGATGCAATGAAAATAAACAATTCATTTTAATCAATTTGTTAATAAATATACAAAATAATTAATTGCAGGGAGAATTTGAGCATGATCAAATTGTGGCAGCTATTAAACAAGCAGATATTGTGATATGTACTTTGGCATACCCTCAGGTGATGGAGCAACTTAAGATTGTAGATGCTATCAAAGTTGCTGGTAATATCAAGGTATAATAAAATATTTCCATAAACCAAAAATTTCACAAGTCAATGGAATCTCTATCCCCACTCTATATGTTAGTTTTTTTCTCTTTCTTGTCTCTAATTTGTTTTTTTAGTAAGGCGTACTTTATTGTTTGGTTTGCATGTAATCTATAACATGGATGCCTATTAAATACTCCCTCCGTCCTATATTAAAAAAATTATGAAAAAATAATATTTTAAAAATATTCATCGATACGAATCTAACAACATCTTATATGATATTATTTATCTTTATATATTAGTAGAAAAATATGGTCAAAATATGTTAGGTCAATAATACACATTGTCAAATAAGTCATGTAATATGGGACAGAGGGAGTAATGATCATCATCTCTCTAAAAAACTAATGATTACCAAGGTTTCAAAAATGGTCTTTTTCAAACAAAAAAAGGTTTTAAAAATGGTCTATAACCCTGAAAACGACCGCGACAAAATAGTACAAGTAGTATCCGATACCCTTTTTTCTCTGCTTCAACAAAGTGAACAAAAATCACGGAAACGACCGTTGGTAATCAAATTCATTTTTATAAATGTATATATTTAATTTTATAAATGTATATATTTTTTGTAGAGATTTTTGCCATCAGATTTTGGTGTAGAAGAAGACAGAGTGCATCCTCTTCCTCCTTTTCAAGCTTTTCTCGATAAGAAAATAAAAATTAGAAGAGAAATCGAAGCAGCTGGAATCCCTTATACTTATGTCTCTGCAAATTGTTTTGGTGCATACTTCGTCAATATCTTACTTCGTCCGTATGAGAAAAATAAAGATATTGTTGTCTATAGCAGCGGTCAAATTAAAGGTACATATTTGTTTTTTACCGAAGAAAATATGTGATTGTTTTTACAGAAGAAATTTTGAAAGATTCTCATCAAAATCAACCTTCCAAAATAGTGGTAGATTATAATTTCATATTTGTATTTATGAAACGCTAATTTTCATGTAAGATATGCATATATACATGACAAAGATACCAAAAGCCTCTTTTGGCACGAGGCATTGGCATGTTTCTACTTTTGCGCTCCCCATCAACTGGTATCGAAGTTCTGGTTCAACTTGTCGGAAGTGGGATCCTAATATCTGGATCAAGTATATGATGTGGGAGACTATGACCCGTATACCTAATTTCTTATTGTTTTGGATGGATATGCATGTCTAATCATTTTGGATAGAGATGTGGCATCTTTCTCATTTGTGGTCTTGGAGCATTGCCCCATTGTTGCTCATGATGGTCCCTCAGACTCTCCCACAAGTTGTATCAGTGTCTTGGTTTGGCTTGGGCAAGGGGCAAGCGGGAGTAAGATCCTGGTATTGAATATGGTATAGGATGTGGGAGACTCACATTTGAAGGGGATATTGTTGGGTTCAAATCTTAGTGGTTAATCTCACAACGACTCTGAATGAGTCAATGTTGGTTACATAAGAGAAATGATTAATATGCATAACACATTAGCCTTGGAAATAAAAGAATATGTTATTTTCTATTTATCTATTTTTTCCTCTAAATGTTATATAAACTATACTCATTTAAACTTTAAGTCATCATCATTCTTTTATTTTCTGGTTGTCCAAACTAATTAATTAGTTAGCAATGTTAACGAATCTTGTGGGACATTGATTTTTCTTAGCGGTACTAAATTATGAAGAGGATGTTGCTGCGTACACAATTAAAGTGGCAAATGATCCAAGAGCACACAATCGCATTGTTGTGTATCGACCTTCCAAGAATATTATTTCACAAAATGAGTTGATATCACAATGGGAGCTCAAAAGTGGTCAAAAATTTCATAAAGTTTTTGTTCCGGAGGAAGATATTGTCAAGCTATCACAAAGTAAGACTTTAATTTGTTTTTACTTTCTTTGAAATTTTTACCAATGTTGTATAAATATAATACATATACAAGCTTACATTGGTAACATATGTTTATGATGCAGCTTTACCACCTCCAGAAGATATTCCAATTTCCATCATTCATAGCATATTTGTTAAAGGAGACATGGCAAACTTTGAGCTAGAGGAAGATGACCTTGAAGCTTCACAACTATACCCTGATTATAACTATACATCAATTGATCAACTCCTAGATAAATTTCTTGTTGATCCTATACCCCCTGCTTATGGAGCTTTTGAATGAGGTTATTGATTAATGTTGGTTAGATTAATAAGTTTTTGAGAGTACTATTAAATAATTTGATAAAGCATATGCTATCTGTCGTGAGTACTTCTATTGAATAACTTTTGAGATTCAGTGAATGCTGACTATATTATCTTTTGTAAGACTAATTTTATTTTTACACCACTAGTGTAAAGACAGTACTTTACACAGTCATTTAATAGTAATCGATCTTTCTATCACCCGTGAAATAACCTAAATATCTTAATTTCAACTGATGTTGTTTCTTTCTCTTTCGATATCTTTGTCAGCCGATTTAGCATAATAAGATTTTTGTCAAAGTTTACATATTAGAAAGGAATGATTTTTTTTTGGTACAAGAAAGGAATAAATTTTTTCCTTACTTGAAAGTTTTATTATTGATAATGCGATGAAACGAAGGCGACAACCATTTTCTTCCCTCTATTTTTTCAATGAGTTCAATCAATCACACCTTTATTCAACCATAATTTTCAAAGAAATAAATCAATTGTCAACAAGCTTTTCTTTCATACATAAGGTATGCACTATAAGCATGAACAACACATCATTAAAAATTTAAAATTGTTGGGACTTATAATAATTAGGAGGGTTGTAAATAAGTAAGTAGTAAAGTTGGTTATTAGTTAGTTTTGTTTGATAGGCTTGATAGTTAGAGAATAGTAGTTATTTTGTGTTTTTCAACTCTGATTGTATTCTGGCCATATTTGATGTAAATAGGACCAATCCCTCCTATAATGACGTTCTTTTACCACATTGTTTGTTAGTAGAATATGAAATGGACTTCTAATGTACATGACACCATACTCTCCAAATTAAACAAAAAAGGTTCAAACACATGAAACAAAAACATTGAAATATACAAATCTCTTGAAAGAATACATGGATCAAAATAGGAACAATAATATAGTAAATGCAGCGAAATAAATAAGTCTAGCAAGTACAACAAGCACAACAACAATCGAGTCTTATCCCACTAAGTGTAATCGGTTGCATGGATCAAACACCGCTATAAATAAGTCTAGCAAGTATAAATGGGCAAAAGTATCTTGTTATAATGCATCAATCTTTGAGGACTCTCTTTTTTGCTTCTATCTTCTTAGAAAAAAATATGTATCTTTCACCATGTTTTTTCTGCAACCTAATATCTGCTAGTGTTCACAAATGCAGTAGGTCTTCAAACAATATGACTGGTTTCAATTGAAAAAACAAATAGTTAACTTCAGAAACTTGTATTGACTTTCCAACAAATTCAGATTATAAGCCTTACACGAAATCATACAAACAGGTGATTTTCATTTTACCCGACTAGTAAATCATCAAGAATAAAGAAACATAATACTTCAGTCAACATCTTCAATAATTTAAAGACTATATCTCATACACCAAACAAAAAATCAAAGCAAATACCAATAAGAAGGAAATAAGAAGCAAAAAATTATAAATTCAAGCTACTATTACATGTGATTCAAGATGCATACATGATCATACATGCAAACAAACACACATTCATGGAAAATCAATTTCATTACAATTATTCACATCCTAGTTTCTCTGTTTCCTCAAAATATAGGTTTTAGTTCTTTAATTTCTTCCTATCTTCTTCAACATATAAGAATTATTTCATCTTCCTTTCATCTCATCAGTCTTCAACAAATAAGAATTATTTCTATCTTCAGAAACAAAGTTGTCAAAATCGGGATTTTGCTTCAGGTCGAAAGGGAAGAGCAAAGTAGAAAATCGTAAAATGACAATCAAAATCGATGAATTTAACCATAACAATAATAATGCTAAATATATGGTATAAATTGTATATAGTCATAAATGACTCAATTTAAAGTTCACAAAATACTTAAACATAAATGACTAAAAAAATGGACAAAATCCTTCAAAATTATGCAATTTTTTTTTATGAATTTCACAATTTTGATGCGATCTCACTAAAATTTTACCTATTTTAAGATTTTGCTATGGATTTGAGTCATTGAAGATGAATAAAGTCGCAAAATCCTAAATTTTAGTAGTTAAGTCAGAACTTTGACAACAATATTCCAAAATACCTACTCTCTGACAAGGTATAGTTATTCTAATAGTCGGCAATTCAAGTTCTCTTATTCTTTGGCTCACCCTGTAAGGTTTTTCTAGTCTAATCTCATTATATCCTATGAAGATAAATTCAATTTACAAAAACTAACAGAAAACTATCACGGTGTATAGTTAGTCTTAATTACACCAGAACTAAATACTTCCTCCGTCCGTTTTCGTATTCGAATATAAGTCAGTAGTATTAATTAGATGTATGTTTAAAAATAAAATAATAAATGTACTTAGTATTTTGTATAGGGGCTTACATTTAAGGACTATAATTTTTTTCTTTCAAAAGTTGCTTATAATTAGAGACGGAGGAAGTAATATGAAAAAACTAGTTTATATAATATTACAATATATGTGTTTACTTTACCACAATTTTGTGGAACTGCAGGGATGACTAATTAGAATTATATAAAGAAAAAAGCCATAGAGAAGAAAAAATATTAGAGCTTTCTTGTCAAAGTAATAATGTATAATCTAAATGTGTAAGTTGTGAAAGAAAGAGGGTCAAGTCTTCATTTTAGATATATCATCCTCTTTGCAATATATTTGTTGTATTTGACTCAAAATTGATGAATGAAGGTTTGACAAAAATCGTGTCGTAATTTGGAGAAATTGTGGCGTGATTTGCCTCAAGTTTTGGAGGTTTTGGTTCGACAAATTTCGTGGCACGAAGTGAAGAAATCGTGGCACAATTTTGAAGATGATGTTAGTATGGTACTATGTACTAACGTGAAATCGTGACACAATATTATTGAGACTCGTGCATGGTATAAGACTTCATTCTTCATGTTTTGAGTAGGACTCCAAGAGAGAGAAACTTAGGGAATCAAAGGAGATAACTTTAGGGTTGACTGTCTTTGATGAAGAGTTCTCTTGAGTTGGGGAACATTTGTAAACACATTGGGTGAATGGAATCATTGAGTCTCTTGTTCTTGGAAAGAGGTTGAAAAATGATAGAAATTAAGTTTTGTTCTTGGAGAGCTTGTTGAAGTTAATTTCTTATAACTCTTGTATCTCTTTGTAAGAAGTCATTGATAGTAGATTGGAGAAATCAATCTCTCCCCTAAAGTAGATCATTATTGGACTGAATTGGGCAACCATTTCTAGATCTAGGTTTGTTATTATTGTTGTTGTTTAAAATTACTTTTATATTGATTACTACTTCCCTTTTCCTCCACACATCTAAGTTAATTGGTATTTTATTTGTCCAAATTCACAACAAGTTTTTATCTTCATGGGGTGTCTATATCAACTTAATTTCTCCTTCTCTATGAAGAAACCTTATTGACTAGTCTTTTATCACATTATCACCGGTTGAAAATATTTTGTATCAAGAAACTCATTTTGTGGTTCTCGTTGTTTTTTCCTCTTTTTCAAACTAAAGTCTTACATGCCTCCTCTCTCTCTCTCTCTTCCATTATTCATTATAGGGAAAATTACATTAATCTTCCTCAAAGTCTTTTTAAATAACACACATTTGGTAGTTTAAAAATGAACACATACCTCCTTTATATATTTCTTTAAATGATACACACCTCAGTTGAAAATTAACATCATTAATACACTCCTATTGGAAGTTTAAGTAAGTCATTGAGCTTCTTTTACAAAAACAGAAACAATTATGTTGAGTAAGGGTGTAAGCGGTTCGAACAAAACCGATGAAACCAAAAGTTCAACTCGAACAAAATTGAAAAAATATTCGTTCTTGTCTGGTTCGGTTCAAAACCAAACCGGTCCAATCTAAATCGACCTTATTTGGTTTGGTTCTCGGTTTTTAATTTTGAGATTTAAGGAACCGATGAACTGAACTGATGTTAACCTCACTCCCCATTTTACTAATATTATCCCTCCTAACATACACTTATGATTAGGCCCAAAATTAATGCCCAACATAAAAAACTCCTTGATATATTCACTTACTTCCATCATCGTCTCATCTTATCACTCAGACTCTATTCATTTCTTCTAAAAATAAACTCTAGCTGTCAATCACACCTAACTCATGATCCCTTACCACCGCTAAGATCGTCCATCTATTGGTTAGTTTTTTTTTTTGGTTTGATGAATGATATGTATGGATCAGGGATGACTGAAATATTTGAGTTTGATGAAGTTGTGTTTGAAGAATGATGGATGAATGAATCTTGGATGTATGAAATATTGAGTAAAACTAGTCATAAAAAGTTGTTTGAAAAATAGAGAACATGTAAAAACAAAATAAGAAATACAAAGTTCTATGAAATATTTTAGTATGATGCATATTGTATGCATGCAATACAAATTTTTAAGAATATGAATTTTATTAATTGTATTTTCAAATAAACCGATCAACCAAACCGATGCAAACCGAACAAAACCCGAGTGAAACCCAAACCAAACTGAACCGAAGAAGATTTCATCGGTTCGGACATTTTTTGACTAAAAACACACCCAAACCGAACCGTTACACCATTGTTGAGGTTCAATCGTTCAATTCTCTCCGATGTCAATTTCGATAGACTAGTTTAGCTTTCAAAACAAATTCCGTTGAGGTTCAAGAATGCAATATACGATAAAGATTTGGCTCTAGAATATATATGTGTTAATGTTTGATGATGTTTAATGGACAGTTCTTCAAGCTTTTACAAACCTCTGCCCCTCTTACATTGTTCATATCATTTTTAGGGAGTGTGCTGACATGAGTCATTATTGAGAAATTCTTTAAATATTAATATGATTTTCATTTCGTTTAAATTTTGAGACTGTTGCATTTCGATTGTGATAATTTAGTTTCCTCAGCTATGTGTTATGATACTAAATTGCTAACACTTTCTTAAAGAAGATACAGGCATCTGATCTAAGTGATGTGAAAGATTTAATATAATCAAGTATGATTCTTATACTTGATAAAAGAAAATTGAAGAAATATGTTAATGATGAATTGATGAAAAATATAGTATGAGTTATCCATTTTAAAATAATGCAATGATGTTTAAGGAAATTGGTTTATGAGAAAATATATATATTTATGAGATTTATTTTCCATTGTGGAACTGTTGTCACTTGAAAATTATTCAAGTAGACCTGTATAATTAATTTTTAAATAGAGTTATATTTTTCAATGTGGGGGTTTGTCGCTTAGAATTTATCTAAGTAGACCTGATGAAGTATACCAAGGATGTCAGTTTGACAATATATGAAATATTGTTTAGAGCTGATGAACCATTGCATCAAAATAATGCAATGATGTTAATTGAAATTGAAATTCAATGAGAATAAATCAAAATGTACAATTACTCTACTTATTGTGGGGATGTTGTCGCTTGAAGTCATTCAAGCAGACCTGTATTATAAATCTACAAATAGATTTATATTTATCCACATTGATATTGATGTTGCTTAATAATAATGTAAGCAGACATGTATAAAAATAATTATAGAGATCAAGTTTATTGTTATAGACTTTGATAAATATATGAGAATGATTGACTTAGAGACGTCTTAGCCAATCTTATATGATAAAAGAAAATTGTCTTCATCATTTGTGTGAAAAGTATCTACTAAACAAAGCCCCTTGGGATGAAATAAATTTGTGTACTTCGAGGGGATTGGGACTTAAGCCACTAGAAATTAATAAGTGATGGGAACCCAACCTTTGTGATTGGAGATCCCATGAATAAGGTTCATATGGGTAAGAACAAGTCACTTATTAGTTCTGATAGCACCAAAAATTAGTTAATTAATTTCTGTTCTCGTCCCTTTCCTATGGTGTGTGTATGAAGGGCTAGACACTGCATTTATTGAGATGATAAGCATATAAAACTTTTAATGAATTTCATATTCCTTATGGGTGGTGTATGATTTGCAGCATGCACTTGATGAAATCACCTACGTGAGTGTCAAGTGGGGCCGCTTGTATGAGATCTTGGCCTCTGGAGCACTCATGAAATAATCAAGGCACGCGCACGGCCTATTAGCGCACCACAGCTTTAACGGCAAGAACTGTGGGGTGTGATGCGAGTGGTAGACCGCTAACATACATAAGTGTCTTTGGTTCATATAGCTTGCTACACCAATTTCACTGTGTGTTAAGTACTATCATTCTAGCACTAGTTCATATAGCTTGCTACACCAGTTTGTTGCATTACATCCAAGATATAAACTCAAAAAGTGTTTTCTAAATTAATTTTTGAACTTTTGAAATATGTGGGAGATTGTTGTATTTTTATATAATATATTTCAAAAGTTAATGTAATTAATTATTATTATTTAAGCACGTTTAACTTGATTAATGAGTCAAAGGAAATGTAACTTCCTTTGCAACGTTCCCATATTGGTTGCTATTAATAAGACTTTATTTTTGCATACAAAGCAATGACTTGTCTATATCAAAAAACTGATTACGTGAAACAAACTGAGTGTGAAGCTCTTTTCTTATTCTAGTCCTTGATTAGTAGCAACAAATATAACAATCCTCTCATACCAAAATTAAGAAAAGCTATATATTTTAATTTTTGGTCCAGTCAACAACTATGAGTTTCATCTTTCTGAAAATATTTCTTCTTGTTAGTTATGTATCCTTGGTTTTAAATTAAGAAGAGCATGTTGAATCTGGGAGGGTTTGCGCTTATGAGGCGGATAAATCCTTAAAGACAGTGCGATCAGCACGCCTCAGGTTATATAAGTTGAACATAAGTTGCTTTTGAAGCGCTCATAATTAAACATCTCAGTGTTGACCTCTGAGAGAGTAAGACCCCTCACTACAACCACCTAGTGAATGCATGCGGCAACACTTTAGGACCGACGACTCTATAACCGTATAGCACCTTAACCCACGTGTGAATCTGGTGCTACTCAACAGCTGAAGAGGTGTAAAACCCCACAAACTCATAACTTAAACGAGTATCATTTAACTAAACTCTGAATGACTTGACTGTTATTTAATTCCAACAAGTAGATTCCTACCCCTAGTTGTAACATATTGATCCCTGCCATACTGATGATGTTCTTTTACCATATTGTTTGTTACTAGATTCTGAAATGAACTTCATGATATTTTAACATTAAGCTATACGAGACCTTCTAATCCACATGACACCATACTCTCCAAATTAAAGAAAGAAAGAAAAGGATCAAACACATGAACCGTTCGTAAATATTCTGATATATAAATCCCCTGAAATTAAAATACATGAAATAAAATAGGAAAAAATATAGTAAAATAAATATGTCTAGCAAGTACAGCAAACTACAACAACCTAGCAAGTAACGTTCCAATTTTATCGGATGTCCACGAAGGGGCAATCTAGCAAGTAGAAATAAGAAAAGGTGTTTTTGTTATGACGCATCGAAACTATGAGGACTCTCTTGATTCCAATAATCTTTGAAAAACTTTTGTATACTTCACCATGTTTTTCCTGCAACCGAACATCCTGTGTTCACCTATGCAGTAGGTCTTTGAATAGAACTAGTTTCAAGTGAGAACACACACTGTTAAGTTAATTCCAGGAACCTTTCCAACACATTCACATTATTGGCCTTGCATGAATTCAAACAAGCTGTTCATTTTTAGTTTACCAGACAAATAAATCATCAAGAAAAAAGAAAGTTAATACTTCAGACAATTTCTTCAATAATTTTAAGGACAGATGCCACTAAAAAGGAAATAAGAAGCAATAAATTCACTTCTAGAACTAATCAACCTATCATTCTGTCAAACACACAGACAGGGACGAGGAAAAAATGCAAAGGAATTAGACACGAGATTAGGATTCTATCTATCGAAACAGTAAGGGGAACAGAAATAAAATCTGCCAGAAATCAAGCTGCAAAAGTATTGATTTTGGCTTCTTTGCAGGTCAGACAAACAAGAGGCACAAAGTGTAAAACAAAAGTGAATGAAGATCTATCAACAAGCAGAGCTTCAATCCAAGGAGGAAACAAACAGCTGAACATAAGTCGTCAATTTCCGGCCCATGAGATATTCCAACACAGTCAAAATGAACCAAACAAATTCATGAGAGCAATTATTCATTAAAAGGCATCGGTTGTATTACATACATATTGGGAAAATTTAAGCACATATGATTTATTTTGTGCAC
>Ga0315914_1005684_pt1 | contig 18038 bp, 3 predicted proteins | sample MpolenodulesMG_FD_203920 | JGI IMG/M metagenome (GOLD analysis project Ga0315914, IMG submission 203920) | Medicago polymorpha root nodule microbial communities from Los Angeles, California, United States - elongated nodules | ecosystem: Host-associated > Plants > Roots > Nodule | place: USA...
TTTTACCAGAATGTTCTCAAGAACATTCTTTCTTTGTAAAACCGATTTTTTCTTCTTTCTTTTAAGGCACATGTTTTTTCAATTCCTTTTTAAATGCAAAGCCTTTGTGCAATCATATGATATTTTCCATTTATGTCCTTTATCCAAAGTATCTTCTTATGGTGAGACATAAAGAATATTTTGCTTCTTGATTTTATTCCAAAAAGTCCAATTATGTCCTTTTGCTTGTTTGCTTTGATAAAGACGTTTTTAACTTGTCTTGTGAGCATAGAACCTTCTTTCTTTGTTAAGAACATTCTCATAAAACATTTCTCACAAAATTCATTAGTAGATAACAAGTTGAAAAACAAGTATTAAATGTTTGTAATCTTTAAAACATCAAATAAGGATTTTGTCCTCAACAATTACAACATTATATATAATATCATTACAACATTATTTATATTTACTTGAAAAAAACATTATTTATATTTAGTTAAATTAATTGAGTTTACAAAAATATTTAGTCAAATGATTCGATTCCTAGGTCAGGTGAAAAAAAATTCCACTTATAATTGGGTCTATTCTTCCTTAAAAAAAAAATTGGGTCTATTCTGCATCTTAAATATGAGTCTATCTCTTTCTTTTACCTATATTAAGGTGGGTTGATTAAAAAAACTATATTAAGGTGGGATTTGACATTTGTGATTACTTCTGCTCTGATGAATGATGCTAATGTTCCAATTAATGTTATCCTTGTAATTAGGTCCACCTGTATGAAATAGAGCATCTAAAAATCAACTTTGAGTGACACTCTTCAAGTTCAAAGATAAGGAAAAACAAAAAGGAAGAAGGAAGTCTGCACTAACCATTGTTCACTATTCCTAATTGTACATTAAAATAGACTATTAAAAGGGAATAGTGATTATTTGCTGAATTAGTTATGTAGCTACTACCTAACATTTCATTAAAGAAATGCTAAAACTAATTTTTATTTTTTTTAAGAAAAATTATGTTTTCTTTCAATTTATGTTTTTTTTATATAATATATGTATATAATCCGAACAAAATAGGACGTTTGAGAAATCAATAGGGTGAGAAAGAATGAGTCTTACTTTTTCCGCCCTATCTATTTCTTGCGCGCCTTTTTTTTTTTACGAAAATGCCCATAAAATTTTTGGATTCTATAATGCAAAATGATTTTTCGCTCTGTTTCGTGTGAAAAATGAGTTTCATAATTTCAGATTATATAATCCAAACATCCAAAAAATATGACGCCTTTCTTGTTTTTTTTTTCTTCTTCAGATTATAAAATTTGAACACCCCCTAAACACCCTTGTTGTGCCAAAAGCTTAAAGGAAAAAACAGATCGGATTATATCATATGAACTATATTAGCACAAATACCGTGCATGTTTGTAACATGGATAACCAATTTTAGGTCATTGTTAGCTATTCTCGTCGTGTCCCAATCGAAATTTTTTGACATGTTTCATCATTCTTTTTACTTTGTTTTTGGTTGATTTTATTCCACCAAATGAGAATCTAAGGACATGCACAGTTTGTGACAGCTTTGCTATGCTATACCTCACGACAAATAGCAGTACTCTGACATAAATTGGAGGAAGAGAGTGGTGTGATAAGGTTCCTATAGAGACTCAAAAAAGGATAAAATGTCAGTAAGTAGTGTGTATTTTACCAGTGCACGTTTGAAACGAGTGATAAATGGGTGATTAGGAGCAAACTCTTGAATATAGGTATATAAAATCATGCAACAAAATACTAAGAATATATCAGCATTCTCATTATTAAGATTATTAAGAAAACATCAAGTATACAAATACAAAAACAAATCAAATGCACCTTAAACATTTTTTGTTTTCTTATTACCCTAGTGCATGTGCTATCTAATAACTAGTTTTTAAACAGTAAAAGTTAAAGTTTGTCAAGCGAAATTCCCTGCAAAGAAATTGCAACAATGTCTATTTTTACAACCATCATAGGTCAAAATTAGTTAAAACGTTCGCTTAACCTAACAAAACAGTGGTATACAATGCAAGTTACTAAAAACCAGCACAAACTACACTAGGCAATTGAGCCTAGCATTTTATTCTAGTTAGTTATATAAGCTCATCAGCAGTTGATTCTAGTCAGTTATATAAGCTCATCAGCAGTTGATTCTAGTTAGTTAACTTTATATCTTAAAAATGCTTACAAATTTTCTCTTAACAGTTCATAAGTCAATGATAATCCTTCTCTGATTATAGTACAACAAAACCGGGTCCTTCATTAAGCTCATCTTAAGTGGAAGCTGCTCTAGTAGTAGTTGTAAGATGTAGCCACAAACAACCATCATATACCTCAAGCCACAGTCAGTCTCAGCTAGAAGATGTGTCAAGTATGCTCTATCTCCTAATGCTATCAAAGTGATCGACGATTATACAACGATGCAACAGTGCTTGAAGTCTGCAAAAAAAAAAATTAAGATACTGAATGTCTCCTACTTCTAGACGGCGTAGATTTTGTCTCCTCAACAACAGTAGAAGCAGGGCTTTCGGACGTATCAGAGCTAGTAATCTCTCCGTTTTTTTCTTTGCTCGACCAAAGCTTGGAGAATAACTTCTTGGACATAAGGAAGCCTTTCATTTTGTTAGCAGCGACTTTTTCTGCGTTGCCTATACCACCACTGTTGCTGTTTCTGTCACTACTCTGGCTACCTCCACTTGATAGTTTTAGTGCGGCGAGTTCCCCTTTCAGAACTTTTATGTCTTCTGCTGTTGCCACAGCATCCCATTCCTCTTCTGTGTTGGTTGTGGTAGACCTTGAACTACCGTGAGAACCACCAGGATGCAACGCCCTGATGGAACCGGGAAGATCAGGAGTGCTCGTGCCTCCTGATGATGATGTTGTTGAAGCTCTCATCTGTTCAAAGAAGAGAACCTGTACAACGACACGTAAAGGAAGGCGCTCATTCTGCACTGCGTGCATGCAAGCTTCTGCGGACAGCTTCCTGCAGTCCATCAACCTACATATTCTTTTCCTCTCACTTTTGCTGATTCCAGGATGTTCCTGCATAACAAAATAGTGTGAGTCACCGAAATTCAGTTCGGTTGAAGTCAATGGAACCATTCGGTACATCTCAACAGGTTAAATACATGTATGGTGAAACTAACTAACCTTTAAATACATGTCAATGGCACGATAAAGACCGTCATGAGACTGTCTAGGAAAGCTTGATACCAAATCGGCGATATTCACAAAACTGAGAAGAGGCAGATTAGGATCACGTGCAATCTCAGCAAGGTAGCTATCGACAAGCTTTGCAACCTTTATCTTGCTCGAAGTATTTGATACCATCTTGGGGCTTCTGATCTCCTGCAATTCGTCTTCCATCAAAGATTGATGTTCGTGTGCTACAAACACTTCAACTAGCTTCTGCACAGTTTCAACATCGTGAGTTGTTTCACCAGCCGACGCACAAATCAAAAGATCAGCCACCGTAGCCTCATCAAGCCTCTGGCCTATCCTCCTCATCAGTTCAGATCTCACCGACACTTCACAATCCAGTTGAATAGCCACTTTTAATAACTTCAGCGAGAAAGCGCAAGAGCCACTTCCCATATCTGCCGGCAATAAACCGACAATAGCCTCCAATAATAATCTATTCTTTGTGGTATCACCACTCTGGATAACACCCTTATTGAAACTAGGCAACCTTCTAGAGGTGTACGCACTTAGAGCTTCTCCGACAACTGCCCCGGAAACATTTCCATTGGTTGTAATAGTTGACAGGACTCGCTTATAGAGATCGAGTTGGAGCTCGCAAAGATCTTCCACCCACCAATCCTTTGGAACCATTAGTTGTTTCCTCACACCGTTCCAGTGAGCATCGTTCCCATTTTCCGATGGGAGCTTTTTCCTATTATATGTGTATGACCACTCCACCTTGGATGGATCCATCGAAGCCTTGGTAGCTATCGACTCAATACAATGGCTCACGATCTTAAGTTCCTCCGACCATGGAAGAAGTGATTTGGTTGTTTGTAGAACAATAATAGAATCTTTCCAGCTCCTGAAAATGCTGGAGTTGAGGAAAACTTCAATCTTGTAGATGAGATTTCCCTTTTCGATGGTTTCATACATCTCAAGATACTCCGCTGCACAGCGAGCTGCAACTACATTGTACGCATTTAGAGTGACAACCATACCATAACAGAACTTTGCACATATTTCAAAAGCAACAGGTCCTCCAGGAATGTCGTGGATGTGAATTTCGTCGTTCTCCTCATCTGTGTTTGAAACCAACTTTTGCAAGCGTAAGCTTTTGGACAAAAGTGGAAACTGCAGATATTGATCAGGTAAAGGTTCAATCAGCAGGCTCAAGGATAATCAACATAAACTTATGTAGCGAGTGCGAACAATTGAAGAAAACAATTGTATACAATAATTGCAAAAAGAGGATTCTTTGGCTCTATTTCACAAAAGTGCTAAATAGAACTTTACCTTATGTAGATAAAATTTTATGTCCCCAATATTAACGACTATGTCAGATGCCAGCTCAGTTGCCACATACCTGAACAAATATACGCCACTTCACATTAATTTTTGAATGAAATGAAAAAACCAAAAGAAAATGTAAAATATCAAGATAAACTATATTGAACCTACTACAGTATGACAAGCAATAGTATGTTTTCTGGCATACACATGTTAAATACAAAATTAAGGTGGGAAATGAAAAGAACTGTCTCTTTTAGTCTCCAATTGCTGAAACGCATATTTGTTCTGCTGAATTAACAACAAACATGTATCTAATATTGTTCGTAAATATGCAGAAGGTGCAGGACACAAAACCAAATATGGCTATGGTCACACTCTGAAGTTTGGTTCAGGGCTTAAGAACCACCAACTAGTTTGATTTTGGAGCCATAAAAAACAGTGAATGAAATTGAGGTCAGAAGTTTAAAAATTATCTCACTATTTTTAGTACATAACACACATTGATGGAAAAGTGAACTAGTAACATAGTAAGTAATTACCAAATCTTACATGAAAGCATAAACCATTGTACTAACTAAGCTTTTTTAACTTGAACCAAGAACTTTTAACAATTTTTAAATAGGTGGTATCATATAATTAGTTAACATTGCTGAGCTTTTAACATTTTCACTCAATCAAAATTAGATCCATATAACTACTATGTTTCAAGATGAGAATCAAATGCTTCTTTAAAATAAGAGGATCTGTTACTACATAAACAGTGTAATGTAATGATGTATGTACTATACATTCATTTCTATATCTATAGTCAAAAAAATTATTGGAAAGGAAAATGATTTTCAACGTTATATCCGAAAAGAAAGATGGACCACTATGTGGTACTATATCCAACTGTCACTCAGCATCTACAAAGAACAGTTTATATGATGAACACCAATGAGTGAGATATCATTTCTGGACTTGTCAGAGATGCAACTGATTCCTGTGACAATGTTAGCTTATGCTTCTTTCTGGTTGGACCCTAGTGAGGTGGAAGCTCTTGTTGGAGTTAGGGGAAAATAGGATGTGAGATAGAAATGTATCACAATCCGGAAAGATCAAGAAGATATATCTGAACTATGGAGATGGGCAGCATATCCTTGACTGATAAAGAATGGAACTTCAAGCTTATTAATCCTCAATTTGAGGACCTGTTTAGATTTGATTATTTGAGTTTATCTACTAGCATAAACACTTATGAAACTGTTTGGGAGAGCTTATGAAAACAACTTATGATATGTCCATAAGTTGTTTTTACCTATTTCCCGAAGCTCTCCAGGATTGCTTATGAAAGCAGTTTTTAGCTTATACAAAAACCGTTAAACTTTATTTTATAATTTGTTATAGAAATAGCTTATACATAAGCACTTATATTGGAAGGGCTTAATTAAGTTGTTTATCGAAACAGGGTAAGACAATCAAGCAAAATAGTGTGCATGCTTATACTACGAATTAGAGATGAAATATATTTTTAGCAAAAATAAATATGAGCATGTAGCTTTATCCTATAAGCTGAGGAACTAATTAGGATAACAAATCAATCTCAATACATTGCTAGAAAAATTGTAAGTTTTTTTAATGTACAAGCAAAAGATCCATCATGACAAAATAATACTAATGAAGTTTGTAATAATAATTGAAATATGTGCAGAAATCAAACATAAGAAACCAACCAATGGATTTGGAAGGAAATAAAAAAGAACAAATCATAAATAAGAACCTCAAATAACATATGATTCAAAGCAAGAGGTAAGTGATCTAAGTATAGAGGAAACTAATTACATACCTAACATTATCTCCATCATTTTGAAAAGAATCAGGCTTAGATCCAAGTTTCATAAACTTCATCTTGACCAAAAAGAAAAAAGCTCCAAAATAGCTTCTCAAATCACCTACTCCACAACCTCTTAACCAAGTTTGGATAAAACAGAAAATGCAAGGAAATTGCTATCTAGATCAAAGTAGAAGATAAAAGGATCAAGTTCAAGTTCTTTCCTTGTATGACCGAATCTTTCCCACAAACCAAGGCTAGTTAGATGAAATTTTAAACTATTTTTGGGCTATTAGTATTATTCTTTCTGTAACTTGAATGAGAAGAGACTCAAAGAACATGTTGCTTACTAAATTGGTAACAAAGTCCAAAGAGACCGGCCAAGATAAACCATGTTAGGAGACATTACCAACAAAACAAACTATCTCCAAGACACAAACACATTCATATATTTATAAAATAATAATAATTTTCTCAAAGAAAGAGTAACTTTGTTACAGACACCCCCACTACTTCTATCTGACACCACCGCCCCACTCTCTATTAAATTTATGTTTCTGAATCTTGGTATTTGTTTTTGTTGTTGTTTCCAACAATGGATTTAGACACCACAAAGTAACAAACAAACACACACACTTTCTGGTCAGCAAAATTTCAGAAACCAAATTCCATACTCAACATTCACACACTACTAGTGTAGCCATGTCCCTTCTTTGAACTCCTGAAAACAAAAGACAGCATTTTTTGGTATTAGTTCATAAAACCACCAATTTTGTAGACATAAAGCATCGTTTTTTGTGGTTTCTATACATCATTAGACACGTTATACACTACTATAGGATTAAAAAAATATGCTTTTTTTTTTCTTTCCATTCAACAACAAAGTAAACATTTTTATCAGAATTATAAATAAAAAAGCTGCATTGAAACCAACCCAATTGGTCACAAGTTGGAATAATGATGGGTTTTTAGTTTTAGCAAAAATATATGAAACATAAAAATCAACATGGGATTTTCATGTTTCTGCTTCAAAAGTAAAAAAAAACATAAGAAAGAGAAAGAACAAAAACATGATGTATATGAATAGTTTGAAGACATACCTAGAAGACACAAAAATTGTTTCTGGTTTATAGTTGATATCAAAGAAACACAAAGGTTTGTTTAGTTTGAGTATGTGAAAAAAGAAGAGGTGTTTATGTCTATAAACATAAACATAAGATGAAACTACATGAACCTATCAAAGGAATGGCAAAAGATGAGGCTTGAAAAAAGATGAGCTGTTCCTCATCTTTTGATGACAGCCACCACAGCTAGCTACACAAACACAAAAAGCCAACCAATTTCAGAATGTTCCCACTTTCTCTCTCTCTTTCTCTTTCTCTTTCTCTCTCAACATATGGCTTTTGAATCAGTAGTAGCACTCTCTATGCCCCCACCACCTCCTAACTTTTCCTTTTTCCCTTTCTTTGTTTTTCATTAACCTTTTTTACAAAACATGGACAAAGGAGACAATAGTCTTGTTTATTTAGTTTAGGGAAGAAATAAAAAATTCAGGGCTATTTTTTTTTGACTTCATTTTAGTGTATGTTTGAACTTTGAATGCAAATAATGGGTATGTTTGGTAGTGTGTTTGCAAATCGATGTTTGATGGAATCACGGCAAAAAACCACGCTAGTAAATTTAGTATTTGAAGCTTCTGAAAGTCACGACAAAAACGCACCAGAAAACGTACAACCGTGTTTTTGTGTGTTGCAAATGGAAAACTAAACACACACTTTGAGTGTCAAGCAACTCAAACACCTTTAAACACTTGACAAATATTTGTCATTTGTTTAATGACGTGAAAAAATATGATTAATTTAGTTAAACAATGGTTAGTTGTTTTCACAGTCAAAATCATGGTTAATTCAATCTATATAAACTAACCATAATTTTCAATGTAAACTGAATCAACTAATTACTCAATTAAATTAACCATGTATTTAGATGTGATTAACCATGTGTCGCCAATAGATGATAGTATAAATGTCTATAAAACACACTTTCTTTAGTCCTTTTTATATAAAACAAATAAGTTAACAAAAACTGACGTATTTAGTCTACATTATAAACTAAATAAATGTTGACCGATTTGTTTTTTATAAAATGAACAAGAGGGAGTAATTGGTAAAGAAAATTTAATTGAGAAGTGAATCACTGCTCCATGATGGTTGATTTTTATATTTATTATTAGGGTAGTGTTAACTTGTGCCCTAAGGACACAAGTTAAGAATCCAAAAGTGGAATTAAATCATAAATTTTGTCTTAAAAAAATAAGATTTTAAATTTCTAAAATATTGAAAGCACAATTTCCAATAAAATATTTCTATCTTTAGTTTCTAAGGCACAAATTATCATTTTCCTTTTTCTAATAAACATTATGTGTAACCTAACATGTTTTATTTGATAAAAAAGTGAATGATGAACTTTAATTTGATTTGAGGTTTTTGAGGTTAAAACTAAGAAAACTTTGGATCCTCCTTACCTTTTACCTTTTCTCACACACCTCCGTCCACTATATATGACTGACTATTCATTGCCATGTAATGCAATGCACGCCAATTCTGACAGGCGCCACTTTGTTACTCCTTTTTACCATAAACAAAACGAGTCGATTTGGTGTGGAAAAGGAAATAGTAAACAATATATCTCTTGAGCTCTGTTCCATTCCACCACTCTTTTTATTCATCTTTTGTATACAACTACACTGTTTATTGGTGAGTATTGAATAGTAAGAGAATATAAATAATTTGATTGATTTAATTTTGAAAATTTAGAGTTGAAAACTGAAGTTTTTGAGATTTTAAAGTAAGAGAAATTGATAGAGGGGTATAATTAGAACAATTTTGAAAAATGAAATACTAAGATTATACATTAGTTAGAAGAGAGCAACTGAAATGAACTCACCTTAAAAGTTCGGATTCGTTCATTGAAATTTTAGCTATTAGACTATTGACGGAAAAAGATGAACAAATTTGGTTCAATGTCTCACACTTGTGTATGAACAAATTTGGCTGTGAGAAAAGAATCCATCATGTGTACCTCATAAGTTTTCCTATAAATATTAGTCATTGTTAAACGACGGCGGGAACTCCGTACCGTTAACATGGTAACCATAAAATAATAAATGATCTTTTTTTAAATAAAAAAAAAATGGTCTTGTAAGTAGCTTTACTATGCTTAAGGCATGATAATGATGAAAGTTAGGATCATTGGAGGGAAGGATTGAAGCTTTCTCTTCTTGAGTGAAAATCATTCGGTATTGAGTAGGGGTCGGAATAGGCCAGGCCAGGTCTATCCCTGGTCTACGAAAAAATTTACAAGTCTGAGCTTGACATATGGTCTATCATAGGTCGTTTTTTTTGGTCTGCCCTGAAAGTCTACTTCCAGATCTATTTTACATTAAGGTCATCAAATAGTTCATTTGACCTACTAAATAGGTTAAACAGACCTTAAACCTACTTAAAAGTCTCTTTCACCACAAACAAATTTTAACAACATTAAAGCTTGTTTAAAAGCCTATTACGGCAAAACCTTTTAATGCATGTAATTAAATTAATATAAAATATATATTTTTTAATAGATAAGTATTAATAGGTCGGCCTATGAGGCTTAACAGGCTTTCCTGAATGCCAAATCTTGACCTATTTAACTAAACAAACTTTTTAAAAAGCCTAAGCGTTGGCCTCTTTACTAAACAGGTCAGGCCATACCATAACAGGCCAGGTCGTAGCCCCTGTAGGCTGGCCTGGCCTATTCCCAACCCTAGGGTTGAGTGAGAAATTAGGGGTTGATCTTGGTGAACAACTATATACTCCCTCCGTCCCGCAATAGATGATTTATTTGAAAATGTGTAATTTTGACCTAACTTACTTTGAGCATATTTTTCTACTAATATACAAAGATAAATAATATCCTATAAGATGTCTTTAGATTTGTCTCGATGAGTATTTTCAAAATATCAAATTTTCATAATTTTTTCTAATGTATTATTTAAGATATTTAAACTCAAAATTATGCGTTGATGTGCGTAATGAGGTCAACTGTGTCAAATAATAAGGGACAGAGGGAGTATAATTTTGGGTCTTGTTAATTTGTGTCCTAAGAGCACAAGATAAAAAACTAAACATAGAAATTCAATTTTGGAAATTGTGCATTCATAATTTTAAAAACTTATCTTTTTAATACAACATTTATTTTTAAATTCTATTTTTAGATCCTTATCTTGTGCCCTTAGGACACAAATTAGCATTTTTCCTATAAATTTTTTGGTCCCTTTTGTAACTCTATTAAGAGAAATGGAAGTGGTAGAAATCAAGGTATGTTTTTGTTCAACTTTTGAAGTTAATTTCGTGTATTTATGTTGTTCATATTATTGTATAATTATTGCTATTATAACGAGATTAATTATTTAACTAATGATTTAGATAAATTATACAAAGGAAAATGTTAACTTGTGCAAGTTAATGATTCAAATATAGAAAAAACATATTAAAATGTGTGCATTGTATTCAATATTAAACTTTTTAATCATTTAAATGCACAAAATTTTAGAGAATGTTTCTTCTTTTAGGTTTCTTAACATGTTCCCTAAGTGCACAAATTAACACTACCCTTATACAAAAGATAAAAAATACAATCCAAAATTGTGTTTCCTCTTTATATTCTGACATAGATATCAAGTTAAATTACAAAACTAAATTAGTCAAATCATTCATAATTCAAATCATTTATTTAACGAGCTCAATATTTAGTTAAATTTCTTATTTAATTCATAAATCAAGCTTAGTTAGTAGGACAATGCATAATATATGCAAGGTTTGAGGTTCAAACCCAAACCATCATAAAAATAAAAATAAAACCAATATTAAAAAATGAGTAATGCTATATGGTACGGATAAATTTGCTTACGAAAACCAACGAATGCATAACAGCTCAAATTTAAAAGAAGAAAAACTGGTTTAGTTTGTTGGAGGAACACAAATCATAGGGTGGTGGCTAATGAAAAGTTTAGAAGTCACTACGTGGAGGATTGAAAATACTCCATTTACATAATTCATGGTTGAATGACATTAAAAGAATGCAATAAACGGCATTCGTTGAATTCCGTTGTTATGTATCCGTACCATTCATCATTACCCTAAAAAATTAATTGAGTGTAATAAATTTTCAGTGACTCAATTCAATTGATTGCAATCTAGTACTTCAAGTACTAAATATAAAAACAAAACACATAAATTTTGCCTACCAATACCATCTTGATGGATGGTAGCATTTGATTAGACTAATTGTGGGTTCTCTCTATCTGGCATTTTGCAGTTGAAATGATCTAAATTCTGGTATATAGCGGTTTGTTTAGTCCCCTCCTAGTGGACAAAATTGTGACCACAATGCTTTATCTTATCCAATCTTTTATTCCTTTTCCACATGCAATGCTTCTTCTCTCGACTTTTCCAATGTCTATACAATATATAGAATTAAATTAAAATATTAGGAAAGTAAAAATATATAAATCGCGTAATTTAAAATAAAATAAAATAATCAAACACATCCCCATGATAATGCCTACGGCCTACCCTTTAATTTAGTTATTTATAGTTTCCCTTCATCAAGAATATTTTTTTCCCCAGGAAATGAGAAGCAGCAAGAACACCAACACGTAAACATTAATATATTTAAGATAAAATATATAAAACTTATGTTTTACACACCTGATACGGATGATGATGCAAGAAACAACCGTTTCAAATATGGAAAATAAGATAGATTCCTATATTCCTTCAAAAAAAAGATAGATACCTATAGTCTCAATGACTCCTTGTTCAACGATATAAATTTGCCTACCAACATATTTGGGCATTTTTTTCATTTTAAAATGTCACTTATTCACCTTAAAAATGAATTTATTGTCACTAGATTATTTGAAAAATAAAATAAAAATAGATTCCTTTAAAGTAATATGATAGATTTTTCTTGTTCAAAAATATGATAGATTGTTTCATGAGAGTTTTTTCTATTAATTTATTTTAATTTTTTTATTTTAAAATTAATCAATAACCTAAATCATTTATTGATGATCACTATATGATCCATATTAATTTTGAATGCATTAATGTCACAATCTTTGAAATATTACGTTTTCATGATCACTATATATATCATCCATATTATTTAAATATCTATACATATTTTCACATATTTCCAATGGAAGTTATCAGCCTTCAGCCATACTCAAAGATATGAGTTAGCAAGATTGAAAAACAACTATACACAGAAATATTATTAAAAAACTATAATATAAAACAGGTTTCAAACAGTCAAAAATACATTTCAGAGTTTAAAAAATAAGATAAGATATATTATATTATATAACTTGTCAGACTTGAACCTTAAATTTATTTATCAGATAAGACTTAGACTATCATATTTCCACGCCTAGTACCAACCCAATTAACAATATGTATTGAACTTGTAAATACAAAGAGAAAAGCCTCAATCTCTACATAGAATGGATCCGTCTCGATCAAAAGAGTAAAAGCTATCGAGATACTTTGAAATGTCACTTATTAATTAATTAATTAATTAACTAACGTGGTTATGAAAAAACACGATTATTCAAGAATACATATGTTTTAAAATAAAAAGGTAGTAATATAAAAAAGAGTAGCTTTTTCATGAATGAGTGAAAAAAACAGATAGCAATGTTTTTTTTAAAAAGAAGATAGCAATGTTGTTGTAATTGCTATAGACGGGTGCTTATTGAGTTAGGAGTTATATGCATGAAGTGACAAATGTGTCAAAAAAAAATTGAGAGGAAATGTGTAACTTAAAACGTTTGGAAATTGGCTTCATGTAGCATCATGGATGACTTCAATTGTTTCGGTCCAATATATTTTATTTTACATATATGTTGAATATTGACCTATACCATGTGGAATGCATGCTGGTTGAAAATCTTGCTTTAGCAAAAGAAATGTCTTTCCAGCTCAACTATAATATGGCATTAATTCCTTATGAGGGGACCATTTGGTACGAACGACCTTAAAACAAGGGCACCTTCACTAGTTTTCACTTTTTGGGCAACACAAGGAAACCATCCTTGATAGTTCAAAAGCAAAAACTTGTAATTTTCAATTAAACTTAAAAGAAGCAGCCCCTTAAAGCAAAGAGGGGAAAGAGTATTTTTGGGTGGTTTAGAAAATTTAAACTCAATGGAACACTGATTTTTACACTTACAAATATTTTAAATTGTTAACAGCAAACAACTGATAGGCAAATTTAGGGTAAGTTGAAGTTTAGATAGTCAAATGTGTTAAGAATTAACTATAAAACATACGATGAGGTCAAATTCAAAAGACTAGACGATTAGGTAAGAGAGATTTATGATGGCTTGAGTGTCATGTTGAATACTTTTATTTACTCAATGTGAGACTCCAAATGTTGCTACGTCTTTTAAGAGCCAACTTACATGATGACTTCGTTCTATTGACACTGGCCCAATGATAACCCTTGCTTTTTTCCCTGCTTCACTCACATATTAGTATCTGACAGAGCACCTTAATTCAGCCTATATGTAACCCTTTACGCGACCTAAATCTTAATAAGAGCGCCAATTATTAAAACTTAAACACATGAGAAGAGCCCAACGCACAAAACTAGTTTCTTAATTAGGTGTGAGCCTCATGACTTAAATACCATTTTGAGATGTTTTATCTAACTCAATGTGAAACTCTTAACATAATGCAAGATCAGACAAGGCAAAAACAACCGAAGGTGGTTTAGTCGAATCTTTCTCGGTTGCAAAGAGTCCCAAGACAATCGTAAAAACTTCATAGTGAGCCAAATTCAATAAAAATGGATAATTCTGCCACAAGAAGTCCACCTCCTGTTTTCAAGCTAAAAAAATATGAGTAGAATCGAAAAGGATGATCTGGGAGAGAATGTGTGTGGGTGAGTACCAGAAAGAGTCGTACAACGTGGAAGAGCAATGTGTGACATAATTGCCACATATACATAACAACACTCACATTTTCACACACCTTAGTGTAAGTTTAGTCGAATAGCGGTAGTCAAGGAGATTCTTTGTAGGTCATGTTCATGGCTTATAGAATTTTAGGCTTTGGATATTTTTTATAAATACCATTTATAAATTTCATGTTAGACACACTTGATCATTCAAACAACTTGGTTTACTTGTAGTTTATCTATGTTTTCTTGCTTCTAGCTTTTACGTATGTTTTTCATTGTATTTTAGCTCTAAAAGATTATTTGCCACACTTAATGATGTTTAGAGGAGTTAAATTAACAACACCTATAGGACATAACTGTTTTCTTGGCGAAATCATTTGAAGAAAAAAGAAAATCATTGTAGAGCTTTAACGGAATTGTCGGTTAACTTTCAAGTTCCACACCAAGTGGTTACCTATTTGCAAATACTACCTTTGTTCCTAAAAAAGACATTGTTGACTAAATTAAAAAGATTTAAAAAAATTAGTTGTATTATTAAATTTGTCTACAATTGATGTTATTTTACAAGTTTGTCCTTCAAGCAAGAAAATAGTATATGTTTCCATCACAATATTTATTACCTTGCACAAAAAGATGTAACATAATTAAGGATATCTTTGTAAAAAAAAATTGTAATACATTTGAAATTTAAAAGAGATTTTACACTAATCAAAATAAAAGAGGTCTTATAAAGAGAATAAGGAAAAATCTCAAAACGGTCTTATATTTACTAGGATTTGAATCCTCTCGAGTGACACAGGATCCTATGCAATCTTCACCAATCATCTTGATCTACAGCATATGACCAATGACACTAACGATTAGGTGAACGATTTAGATCAACGCAGGATGACAAGCATGAGAGAGATGACAAAAGAGGACGATGAAAGAATCATGTGTGGCCATGATTACACGTATTATCACAAAGCACATGGACTTTGATTATTGTATGGTCAAGTAAATTGCATCGGAACCTTCTATGAATATATATATTTTATGATACCTTCTATGAATGCTTAAAAGTTGTTAGAAACATGAATTGATCATGAGAATCAAATTCAATCGATCTTTTGACATGCGGCGGAAGCTATATCTTAATTTCTATTGGAAGTATACTTCAAAGTATTCTATCCCAAAACATGATCAAATATCATAAAATAATTGAGTTAAAGTTCTTTTTTGATGTCAAATGGGTCTTTCCTGACACAGTTAGTCTGCAGAAAAATTCATTGAATGTAGTTAGGCACATGCACACTGGCTTACCTGCAACTAAAAAAGCCAGTTATCATTATCATAGAGCAGATGAATTGTAATGATATATATAGTAAGTCATTTTCGAATCTATATCATGACTTTGCTATACACCTTTGAATGGATGTCATTTTCAGTTTACTAGTAGTATGTACTTTAAAGAGTTCGAGGGTTGAATTCTATGCCAATTTATTTGAAGAATCCTTTAAGGCCTTGTCGCAACACAACCGTGGCTAAAAGTAACATTAGATTTTTTGAGAGGAAAAAGTAACGTTAGATGTCGTTGCCAATTGGTAAGTAAGAGTTTCAACTTAATATTTAGGCTAAATTACATGTTTTTGGTGTTAATCTTCCGATTCTATGGGAAAATGGTCATAGTAATGATATGAGGTTTGGTAGGAAGGTAAGTAAAATATGATCAATAATTGTTTAATCCAAAAATTATAAACTTCTAAATTACATATTTGATCCTTTAATTTATTTATTATTTTTATTTTAGTCCCATAAATAATGGTTGATACATTTTAATAACTTGATCATAAATGTGATTAAAAATAGTTAAACGCGTAAATTTATTAAGCCTTTTTTTTCTCACCACAAATTTTTTGTGCAACTTTGAGCTTAATTCTATTGACCAAATAAAAAAGCCAAATGATTTGAGCCATAATCACCCCATTTTTCAGTGAATGAAGAAAATGATAAAACTTAGAGAGATGATTTAAAAAATTAATTTCATTTCTTTGTTTATCAAGTTATATTGTGTTCTATATGTCCGTGACTTTCTTTCTTGTCAGGAAATGTCATAGGACTTCTTTTTGGACCGCTTCTTTTCCACCCTATGATTTATGTAGTTTGGATTATAGAATCAGTATAAAAACCCCATAAAAATCTTCAAAAACACGTTGAAACATTTTGGATTTTAAAATCTGAATAGGACGCGCAAGAAACTATAGGGTGGGAAAAGTAATCCCCTTCTTTTTGGGTAATGATGGGCTTTCGTTTAGGTTTTAGTCTAAGATTGTTTAGGCTTGATTACCTGTAATAAGAGATCTTTGACATGCCACTGATATAAAAAAGCAAGTTACAGGTGTCTACTTGCACCACCTTGTTTAATTATATACACCCAACATCATTCATTCAAAAGTCAAAACACACCTCTCTCACCCCTTGCTGATATTGGAAATACATACCCCTTCTCTCATTTCAAGGACATATAAGCATTCTACTAATTTGATTCTGAAATGTATAAATATATATTTTTTTGAATGGAATTTTGAATTATTTATATAATTCTTTAAGCATTCTTTTTTTTTTTACTAAATTTCTTTAAACTTCTTGAAACCTAACATTTGGAACAAATGTATATGCCTTCTGGAATTTTAATTTTAGAATGCATAAGAACTGTGTTTCCTTGATTAGACTTTCAAAAATGCATAATTTTGTACTTTGGAACTTTGTTTTTATTACTCATGAGGAATAGGTGTTTGTTGTTATTTCCATAGTGTGTGAATCTACGTAACCAAAATCCATTTGATTGAAACTGAATTAAATTTAGTTAAAAGTAATTTTAAGGTGAAATAATTTATGTTTGAATTTTTTTTAAATAAAAGTAACTTTAACAATTAATTTGAGCATGAAAATACCCTCAAAAATAAATAAATTTGAGCATGAAAAATCTGGTTTGACATAACATATTCACGTTTGATTTCACAAGTGGCCCATTAGCTCAGTTGGTTAGAGCGTCGTGCTAATAACGCGAAGGTCGCAGGTTCGAAACCTGCATGGGCCAATTTTTGTCTTTTTTGCAGAATTAAACCTTCTGATTCAAATATCGGACTTTAATAAAGAGTGGGACTCAAATTCTGTAAGTGTTGGCTCACAATGGAGATCACATGGTATGGTCAGAACTCAGAAACCGTTGGAATAGCACAGATTCTGTGAGGTGTGAACCTAGCAGTCCTTTTTCTTTCATGATCCCATTTGAAGTAATTATTTTGAGTGTTCTCTGTGTAAGAAAATTTCTTGTAATAGGTGTTGTGCTACTGCCTCCCTATATTTCGTGTTTTCGTTAGACTCTCACCACTCAGCTGCTAATTCTTTTATTTATACTGATCATATGATCCTCTAGTTCTAATCAAGAACTATAATAATCACTTGTGTTAGATTTGAGATGAATGAAATGAAATAATCATAGATTTTATTAGTTTGGTTGTTTAAGTTAAAATCTTGCACTTATATATTTATATATAAACCATTATTTACACTTGAATAGAATGCAAGCGGGTAACAAGCTGCGCCGCTAGACCTTTTTGGATGACAAAACCAATCCTCGTGAACACAACATTCATGGACCTAGGAGACATGACATTGCTATGCATGACCTTTTGAACTCTATGTAGAAGGTCAACGGCCTCTGGTGCTAGGAAACCGAAAGTGTCAAAAGCAAATGGTAT
>Ga0315914_1005685_pt1 | contig 18034 bp, 6 predicted proteins | sample MpolenodulesMG_FD_203920 | JGI IMG/M metagenome (GOLD analysis project Ga0315914, IMG submission 203920) | Medicago polymorpha root nodule microbial communities from Los Angeles, California, United States - elongated nodules | ecosystem: Host-associated > Plants > Roots > Nodule | place: USA...
ACCCCTTCTGTTTGAATGTTGCCTCTACGTGGGTAACGTGCAAATAACCAGGATTAGCTGTTGATGTGAGTTGACTCTCTCGTGCGTCGTCTTAGGGTCACTCTGATACGTAACGGGATGGGGATATTTGCTTGTTTTCCATTTGTTGCGTATTATTTATGAACTACTATGTTGTTGAACCATTTTTAATTAAGTTGTTTATGTTGAGGCCGTAGTGTCAAAGTTTGTTGAATAATGAACTAAATTTTCCGCTGTGAGGTTAAATGAATTTTTGACAGGGTTGTTTTAATAAATAGCAATTTTGCTCTATTTATTACTTGAATGAAGTGTGACATTCCGTTTTACGTTGAATACTCTGATTATTTGTATTATTTACATTGTTTGGGAAAACGGGGTGTTACATATGAGCTTAGCGACATAATTTTTATGTTTGCGACCGAGTCTAAACCACCGCAACGTGTGACGGAACTGATTTTCCCTGGCTAAATTTTTCCTACCCCCATTATTACGACGGATTTGTTCAGCGTCACAGAATCCGTCAGAAAGTCGTTTGCTACGGATTCACTACAAGAAATGTTGCATTTTGCCAGGCGTAGAAGCCCTGGCAAAATGCAGAAATCCTTGGCAAATGGACGTTTGCCAGGAGCAGAATACCCAGCAAATCTGCTCATTGCAAATGACCCTGCCAGGGCTTTAGCTCCTGGAAAATGCGCTCCTGGCAAAGGTCCTGGCTCAACCCCTGGCAAATTGTGTCTGCATGATTACAGGCTTTTCTGACGCATTTTGGCACATGCAAGCTTTTGCAGATGGTCACATCAGTCATTTTCAAACCATGTCAGCGAAATTGCCAGGGGTTAACCCCTGGCAAAATGAGTACGAACTTTTTTTAAAAAAAAAAGGTTTTTTAATTGTTTAAAAAATCAAAATATTAAAATTCAATAATTAAAATAATTTTTAAAAACGTTTATAAATTATTTTTACAAAAAATTATTAAAGAGCGTATTTTACTACTTCCTAAACTGTTTTTTTCACTAACTAAACTGCGCAAAATATCTTTACGCCCGAATTATATTACTAACTAAATTGTTTTTTTCCTAACTAACCTCAATTGCGCTAAATTTCTTTACGCGCGAATTATATCACTAACTAAATTGTTTTTTTCACTAACTAAATTATTAAGACATTATTAAACAACCTATCATTTCTAACTCTCATTAAATGTATTGAAACATGATCTTCAAAAATAGATAACAAACACATGAATTATTAAGAGGAACTTACCAAAAAATATAAGAAAATGACTGGATTCTCCTAGTTTAGTATTTCTTATATTTCAAGATATATGAAAGCATTCAATACTTATTTAGAGCCTTGGGGTTCTATGGTGTGCATACCTCATGTTCTAACTTGAACAAATGATGTTTGATGTGTTGCTGCAATCTTTATACCTACTACACTTTTTCTGTTTCACCGATATTTTCATAGAAATTTGACCATTAGTGAAAAAATATGGTTATGCTGAGGCAAACATGACCAGAAAGGAAGACCTACTCTCTCTGTACTTGTATGATACTAGCTGAATAGTAGCTTTAAGATAAACAACACATATCATAACGCATAACAGAAATATGGCTTACATACTCTCTTAACAATGATCTAAAACCTCTGGTTGACTGAGAAATATAAGCATTGCACGAGCATTTGGATTTACCAGAGCCGTTACCACCAGTGAACATCATAATAAACTGGGAAGAGCAAACTACAATGCAGAAGGAGAGAAAAATCAACACAAAGTTCAGTCTATTATTTTATAAATAAATGTATGCATAGTAGAAATGCACAAAGAAAGACTGTCAAAAAAAAGAAATGCATAAAGAAATTGGTGGATTCAAAAAATGACAAACTAAATATGCATTTATAACACCACAGGCACGTGAAGATTTAGCAATAAAAGAAACAAGTGTATTTTCATCATATAATAAACTTAAGGGTTAAATGCACTTTCCTCCCCAATTTATAATTTTAGTAGCACTTTCCATCCTAGAGTATTAGATTAAGCATTCTACTACGTGCTATTAATGTTAACTTTTCCATCTGATATAATTTCACGGTTAAAGATAACATTAAAAAAAAGGTTCAAAAGTTAAGCTCTACAAGTGAAACGAAAAAAATTATACAAACCGTAAATTTTAAAGTCTCATATCATGTGTACTACTTATGAATACAACCAGCACAAGCACAACTCAAGGGTTTAATTTATTTATTAACACAAGGCAGGGGGAGCTCTACTTCAATCGGTTATCCCTGTTTGATGTTCTTTAGGTTGGAAAGTGAAAAGTGTAGAGAGAGTGTTTGGAGAATTCTGAACTTTGTAACTCTGAATGATAACTGTCAATGTTTTACAGACGAGTAACTGACTTTTTAACTAACTGAATAGTCACAAATTTCTACTAAATTACTAATAACTACCCAAATAATCTCCAATCACTACAAGAAAAAAGCATTTTGCGACTGTTAGAAGGGTCGCAAATGTACATTTGCGACTGTTCCCCAACAGGCGCGGATGTTGGGGTCGCAACTGTCTTTTGCGACAGTTCGGAGAACAGTCGCACCAACAGCCGCAAAAGGTACTACGACAGTTCCCAACCGTCGCAAATGAAGAGCTTACATGGTTTTGAAGGGACTTGTGACCCTTCACAACTGTCGCAAAGTAGGCACTTTAATTTAATTTAAATGGGCTTGCGACCCCTCACAACAGTCGCAAGTGTTCACGTTTTTTAAAAAAAAATTAAATGGTGCTATTATTGTTGACGATTTAAATAAATATATTAATGAATACTTAAAATACAGAAATATATTACAAAAAATATCTAAATCCCATTCATATGAATCCAAAAAAATGTTACAAAATCAAACAAGGAAAACAAGAGTTTATGAAACAGACTCCAATCTTTAAAATCTTCATCAGTTGAGTATCCTAACGTCGGGAGAGTTTCTGCCACACACTGCTACCGCAATAGTCGCATAGCTATGTCTGCCAATTTAGGATCTACCGTGAAGTCATTCCAAACAGCAGATCTATTTTTACGGCTTCCAAGTGATTGCTTAGAAGTTGTGTTTTGGACAGTTGAAGGAGAAGCAAACAAATTTGTTGAACCAGATAGATCACCCACCCATTTTGATTGTAACTGCAAAATAAAATGATTTAATCACAGAGAACTATATCAGATTTGAACAAGCCAAAATAACAGTTAGATAAAAGCTTAAGCATAGTTCCTACTTCAGTTTTGTCTCATTCAAATCATCAAATGTATGGTCTTAATATAGATGCAAACAACAGTTAGTTAAATGCTTAGTTCCTACTTCAGTTTTGTGTAGAATAGTGATATAAACACAGTAAAAGAAGTAAAAGAACCAAAACAAAACAATGTTTTCAATAAATAATAATTGAGTTAAAACTTGTAATTGCATATTAGTACAAAGACACAACTTAAATAAAACCACAAACATCTTCTATGATGGGAACATCATACCTCTTAAAATCATGAATTTGCAAAGAACTCCTTTTCCTAACTAATAGAGTTCTACGATTCCCCCTTACCAATAGTCTTTGAACCAAACTTGATACCTAAAGAACTCAATTCTTGTTGTTGCTTTCTTTTTCATATGCTGATTCATTTTGATAACAATTTCCAATAATGTTAAGTTATTTTACTAACATTAACAATGTGGTTAAATATATTGTGCTTTTATTAGCATGTCTAGAGTACAGAAACATATATGATAATTTCCCAATAACCACAAAATTAATTTCCCAATAACCACTTAATTAACTTTCCAAACTTATACATAACAAAAGTGCTTATCATGATAAGTGTTTGTGCTATAAGCTGCAAATATGCTGATATAACGTTGTTCAATCTCCATAATATTATAGAGAAATCAATTATTGAAGCTTACACTATACTACTTCAATTCCAGACAAAGAAAACGCTAAATCAAATTCAATATACTTGAACAGAAAAATAATAATAAAATGAACACAATCGAAGAAAAAAAGCACTGAAAATTACAGTAAGAGGATGACAAAACTTAGTCCTAAGAAGCTCCTTGATATCTTCTCTATCACTCTTCAACTGATCAGGATCAGAAGCAAATGCATCCGTTCCAAATCGTCCACTCGAAACACGAACTTCTCCTCTTCGCTGAAAAATCGCAAACGCAATCAACGCAAACAAACTCAAAATCGAAGCAGAGAAGAAGGAGAAGAGTTCAAGTTTTGAATGGAAGATTCATACATCGACTACAACAAACAAAACTAAAAGTTGAGACTGGTTCAATATATGCAATGGTTCAAAACCAGCTTAACTAATTCACCAAAACAAATCCAGTTTTTGCATAAAAGCGGCTTGTTCAGTTTTGACATACAAACCAAAAAATTATTAAAAAATGAAATTGAAGGGAATAATTACCTCTGAAACAGCCTTGGAAGTTTTGAAAGATCCCTAAAACCTCCTCCTAAATTAACTTCACTTTCATGACCTAAAAAAGCTATCATACATTTAGAAACAGAAAAATCGCTATCATATTTTAATTCATCAAGAAATTTGAAGGAAATAAGATTTCAGATCTGGAAAAAAAAATGCCTACCAATCAGATTTTATGTTTATCATCAAAAATCGCTAGCATATCACAAAATACATATAAGGAAAATTCACAAATCCAGATAGCTAGCAAGAAGAATATCTAACATAATATAACAAACAAACTTATTTTAGATGCTTGATAAAAACTCCCAAATGAAAATATCTAGTACAATAACAATATAACAACACAATGGACAATCAATTCAGTCAATACACTTAAAACCAAACTAGAATAGCATAATAAAAAAATAACGTAACAATATTAAGTGATTCAGAATGCTAAAAAGACAAGGAATGAGAAAGACAAAGGTGACGAAAATGTGTTACCAAGTTGCCCTGATGCCGGAACGTCGATGAGGGAATTGCAGGTAGTTACACAAATGCCAATAAAGATGTCGATAACTGCATAAATTACAATTACCCAAATATAAGATCAATCTATAGAAAACAATCAAATAAATGAGTGTAAACAGAAAACTAACTAGCAAAGATCTAAAAAAATCTCAAATTTTACAAATAAACAAAACACAAGGAATTGAAAGAAACAAGAAAATAAGACAACAAGAAAATGACACAAATTATTTGAGGAAGAATCCAGTTTGATCTTTAGCACTATTGGTGATAATAAATCTTTATTAGTAGCCAAAATGAGTCAAGCTAAACTAAAAGGATTTTGTTGTCATTATAGAAGTACCTTTTAAATAAGCCACCCGTTGAAGCTCCAACGACCAATTTCGTTATAGCATACTTCGTTACTTCCTCTGCCACTGCAGATGCCTCATCATCTGATTTAATCACTACAACTTCTACATGTACCTGTTTCAACAATAGTATATTAATGCAGTTCCTATTGTGCACTATTTTTTCAAATTAATCTTCATGAAGAACAATATCTTACCTTTCTATGCTCACATATTTTCTTAAAAGGTAGAATCATTTGATTTGTCTCCCACTCTATTTCCTTTTTGTATGCAATTGCTACATCATCATGCACCTGTGAAATTGGGAGCAAATTTCCCACTACAAGTACAAAAATGTTGAATTATCATAACTAGAAAATAATCTTGTAAAATCTTCCACTGTTGTATCATAACAAGCAGCTAATAAAATAATTTTGTTATATGGAAAATATTAGAGTTAATCATGATTACGATTCCTATCATGCTGATACGTAATAAATTTATACATGGCCAAAAACATATTCTACAATTTTATCATTGTTGAGATCTTATTCCACACACATTATTTCACACTTTCGATGTTCGGCCCTGAACATTTACGGCGGGTGGAGTGTTACACATTGACTAGATATGTGATCTAAGTTGTGTTTATAAGGCTTGTGCAGTTCTCCTCACCTGAAAAGTCGGTTTTTGTGAGGATGAGTCATGTTAGCAAAAGTAAGGGAAACATAAAAGTTCCCTGACTTTGATACAGAATTCAAGACTGCCAATCATAAGTCATAACAGCCCTAGAATATGTTAGACCAGCAAACCTGGTTCTAAAGTAAACATATACATAAACGCACAAAAACACAACAATTGATCATAGAGTTCAGTTGATTGTTCCTATGTCTTCGACGGTGATCAAACTTAGTTAACCAATTTCTTCAAGATACAAATGCAAGTTTTTGCAGTTATCATAACACTTATAAAGCCTGTTAATTTAACACAAGTGTTTTTCAAATTTTAAATGCATAAAATTGTTACTTTGTATCGTAAAAGAAAAACAAAAATTGTTAATTTGTTAAACACAATAAACAATGATATTACTTGGTGTGGGAACGCCAACTACACCATCATGAACATGTATGAACTTGAAGATAATCATTCCCTCTAGAACAAACTTGTTAAGTGCCCATTGTACAACATATTTGCTTTTCTTGTTACCCTTGAATAGTCAAAAGAGAAACACAAGAATCAAAAGGTAGACCTTTTTCTTCCAACCAGATTGAGCAAGTAGCTTCAAAGACTTTGAGCTGCCATTTCCCCCTGTAAATTTCCCCCACAACAAATTACAAATTCATAATATTGTTGAGAGAACCAAAATAGTTATTAATAATAAATTTCCAATTTGAATAATAGTTATTGATAATAAGGTTCCAATTTTCTAGAAATTAAAACAAAACTGTTGAAAGAAAATCAAGAAACAAGAGGGATAAAGAAGAAAAAACTTACGATTTTTCATTCTGTTTGGATTGTCTCTTTTTTCGGATGAAAGATGAAGTGAAGAAGCAGATCTGACCTGAGAGGCTGAAACTAGGGTTTAACCAAATTGGGAACGAATTTGAGGAAAGGAGAAAGGGGCCACACACAGTGAAGGAGATTAGGTTCAATTTGAGGGTTACATCTTCTTCTTCGCTTGGAGGTTTGAATCGGACATGAGAGAAGAAAGAAGGGACGATCGATTGAAGGTTTAGAACAACCGTGAGAGAAGAGAAGAACTTTTGGGATGGCCGACTGAAGGGACGATCGATTGAAGGTTTCACTTTTGGGATTTTTCGGATTCTGGACGGTGGGGTTTGTTTTTTCCTTCACAGATCTATAAGTCTTGAGAATTCAGGAGAGAGAAAAAGTTTAGTGTGTTATATGCTAAAAGAGCACTTTATTTCACTCCAAAAGTTGCAGCGGTTGGGATTACCAGTCGCAACACCCGCCTCAAATATACAATTGCGACCCTTATTAATGAACTGTCGCAAATTATGTGTTGCAAAATAACAAATTTCTTGTAGTGAATCCTATATAAAGACAAGGCTGCATGAATTACAAGTACACAAATACACAGATAACATAAACCTTACAATTCTAGCAATTTCAACCACAAAGGCGCAAACTCAGGGTGGATATAAGGGTGAAGGAAGTTCATCTGTTATACAGGCCAGAGCTCTCATCTTTCATTAATAAAGGGATTAAACTTTGGGTCATGATAGCACTAGTGTGCTTCATATTTAGTATGTGGAGTTTGAAAGTTTCTAAAATTTGAGGTTTGTGTTATTGTCTTTTCTGGTATTAATAACTTGTTAAACTTTTCCTCATATCTTTTAGCAGAAACATGATATAAAAAAGGGAGCAAATGAAGTGCATTTGACTCAATATTTAAATTACAAATCACAAATACAGAGAACAATGAAAGCGCAAACATAAAAACATGATATAAGAAGATTTCTATAATCGGTATAATTCCATCTGGCAAAAAAGTAAAGGACATGAATAAATACCATAAAAGAGGCCACATATGTTCTTCCGAAGCATGTAATGGAGGTCATGAAAGGATTCTTCCCAAGCCACTTGTCATTTCCTTAAGAACTCCAATTCTATTTTATAAAGAGGAAAAATGGAACATAAGGAAAATAGAGAAATGAAAATGACAAAGGAGCTGCAAATGAGTTAAGTCAAAAGCGGCTTGACAACCTCTTTCTACAGTTGATGAGCGCAACACTGATATGATAGAAGGTGGAAGAACAGATTGGGGATACATCCATGAATGCAAAACTTTGAAGCCCTGGGAACTTCTCATATTTTCGTTCCTGTAAGGACAGTGCAGGCAGGTTAACTGAGGCATGATACCATCATACCACACACAACTAACATATGTATCGTAGAATTAGGAAATAATAAAAGCTTTCAAAAAAAGAAAACAATGTGCAACAACGATATCTGATATTAAAGTAAGCATGAAATTTTCAGCAACACATTCAAAACACAGTATCTACTCAAAATTTGCTGAATCAACAAACTAAGTTAACAAGAAAAACACAATTTGTTGAATCAAGAACATGGCAACAGTTAAAATTTAAAGCAAACATAAAACTCAAAATCACTAATTGACAACAAATCATAAAACCCCCAAAATTAGAAACCCTAATATCCAAAATCACAACTTGGCAGTAAATCAATCAATATATAAAGATTGCTATGATGATTCATAACCTTGCAGCTGGGTTTCCACTGGGTGTTAATACAAGATTCTGTGAACAAAAAGAAACACAAATTGGATTCGGAAGAACATATTTGAATATATAGTGTGATTTAGGGTTTAATTTAATTAAAAAACAAAGATTTTAAACCCTAATCTCCAAATGATACAACAAATTGATCAAGGCATGAGAATTGAAAAAGGATGAAAATACCTTTGAATAGAGTTCTTCAGTGAGAGAGAGAACAGAGGGAAGTGAGAAAGCTTTTGGGTGTTTGGATGAAAGCTTCTAGGTTTTGATGGTAAAACAGATGAAAGATTCGATTGTTGAGTTGTTGTGGAAGAGAGAGATCTGAGTTGGGAAGCTTCGATGGTGAGGTTTTTTGTTTTTTTTGTGAGAGAGAAGCAGGCGTACTGAGAGAGTGAGAGGGAAGCTTATTGCAGTTCAAGCAGCAGTGCTTTTGTAGACAACAGTGCAATTTGTGAGGGCTTCTGCGTGGGAAGGCTCCTGGAAAATTGGAAACTTGGTCAAGACAGCAGGAACCTGGCAGGAGAATGGTCTATTCACATGATAGCTTTCACTTTTTGCAGTGGAATTTGAATTTGAGTTTCTCGCCTAGCAATTTCCCAGGGCTTTTGCGAGGGGTTACCCTTGGTAGGCTCTGTTCCAACCGGTTGCAATTTGCCAGGAGTTTCCCTGGCCTTACTCCTGGTAAATTTCCCAAGGGTTCATGCTCTTGGCATAATTCCCTGGCAAATTGCACTATTTCTTGTAGTGATTTTTGCCTAATTTGCGATGGATTTTAGCCGTCGCTAAATCCGAGTTTTCTAGTAGTGATTATATCATATACAATCGATTGTATCGAAGAGTATCCAATATTCCTAGACTAAAAAATCCAACTATATATATATCGATGTTATTTTCAACTTCCTTCTTTACACGTTTTAGGGCAGACGGAATAACAACATTAATTTCGCTGACTTGCTAGAGTTACTTGCTTCCCAAGGTGAGTGAGACTTCCTAACACCATGTACCACTTTTTATTTTTATTTTTATAGATAGTCTAAATGAAAATGGTAATTATGGTTATTAGAAACTCACAAACATAAATAGGTGAGTGAGACTTCCTAACCACTACAAGAAAATGGTGTTTTAGATTCAGCAGAAAAATGGATGCTAAAAGGCTAATTGTGGATGCTAACAACCTTTTAGCATCAGTATAGAGTCAAAAAAATTGACGACAGTAAAAGCTTGGATGCTAAACACTAGCATCCAACTGACGCTAAAATAGCATCTATAAAATGGACGCTAAAATTGAAGCTAAAGGCATATTAAAAGTATATATTATGCAGACGCTACTTAGCATCTATAAAAGTCGACGCTAAAAGTTAAGCAGAATTTAACATCAGCATGTGTGGATGCTAAAATTCTGTCAAAATTAGAGTTCGAAATTGTGGATGCTAAAATTAGTGTATGCATATAAATTTAGTTCAATTACACTAGTTAACCTGAATAGATATGACTATTTTGTTGGTTAACTACCCCTAATCAGACTTACAAAATAATGTTTAGGACTTAATAATATGATATTATAGAAATTAAAATAAGACATGAAACTGAGGCATCTAATTATAAAGAACACACATAATAAAGTCGTAACAATAAAATTAGTAGAAACTAAACATAATCCTAGAGTTAAATTAGTAGAAACTAAACATAATCCATAAAATTAGTATACAGAACATCTACCCCATAATCGAAGTCTTGCCTTTCCGTCCACCTCTTGCGTATCACTAGTAGAGTGGTCATCAATCTTCGTTAGCTTAGTCGGACGCTCCTGATAGTTATCCTGGTAAAAATAAACACAACTTATTCATATTGAAACAAATCACCAAGCACATGTATAATGCAGTTTTCATGCCTATTCCAAAAAGCAATACGCATGCAGTCTCAAATTACAATGCATGATGCAAATACCAGAATGCGACATAAATTTGCAGATATCGAGTGTAACATCCCATAATATGAAATAGGCTAGAATATCATTATAGGACATTTTTTTGATACTTAGATAATTAAATCTACAAAAAAAAAAACTTCACACATGTCGTTCAATCATCCTGGACATATTCAAACTTTACTATCACTAGTTCAAGATTTAGATAAATATGAGAGACATCATAATTTAGTTACAACGTACTTCAAATACATCATTCTTGATTAAAATTTAGTTCAAGACTTCTAGGGATATATACAAAACATAAGTTTGAAATCACTCATAGACGAAACAACATTCCAAAATGAAGTAACATTAAGAGGATTGCATTAACAAGTCTCCGATCCAACATGGTCAATTTGGAATATCCTTACTTCTTGGTAACTGAGAGTCTAAAAATAAACAAAGTGGGGTGAAACCTACTTGTCTCGGTGGATTTCTACTACACCATAAGAGGCCATAAATCATTAATCCTAAAATGGGTATATGACAATTTTCTATATAGTAACATGATAAAAAAAACTTCACATAATGATTAAAAAATAATTAAAGTTGAACAAACAATATTTATCTTGTCAATTTTACGGACAATATTGGATGTGAGACGTATCCAATATTGTCTCCTATGTCGGCAACGCGTTAGATTATAATAAATCAATACCCACCGACACTAATCTTACATTCAATCATTAACCTTGAATGTTTACTAACGGTCATAGTGCACCTTAATTAACTTGACACTACAATCGTTAAAATATTTACATTCTACAACAATAATTCATTATTCATTAATTTGTTACACCTGCCAAAACAGTTCAGAAAATTGACATGAGCATAGTATACACACTTCTATAACAGCAGACAGTTCTACTGCCATTCATTTTGCAAAGTACCTGTCAGATTCGAGTTTGTCTTAACTCAAAATAACGTGCTTCATAAGAATTTAGGGCATTCAAATATGATTACATACTCATTTTCAAATACAATTACTATATTTCACCTTAATATCCCTAATAATCAATAGTAACTTCTTAGCCGTACATGATTGTTCTTTTACCCACAATGTCCCTTGTCTTTTTAACTCTTCAAGGTAGTAAGGTACCTAAGTTGGTTGTTTAATTAACTTAAGTTATTCTATATAAATTCTAAGGTTCTACAAAATCAAAAACCCCTTAATAACTTTATTAAATTAGAATAATCTCATAATCTACATTACTAATTAGTGTCTTTTATAAAATGTTCAAATCAACATTTTTCCTTCCTATATGACCCTAAGGACCGAGTGCACAGTATGTGTGCATCAGTACTACTTTTTGTCCAAAACATAACTTTGCTGAAATTTCTATAATCAAAGCTTAAGAAACCCACCTCAAATTAGTTCCTCTTGATGCTCCAAGCCTCCAACTTCTACATTTAAAGCAAATTGTTTTACCCAAACATAAACAACCTAAAGAACCCATATACAATAAACATACAAAGATAAAAAATCATATATCCTATTAAATCAAAATATGAATGATGAATCTATATAATGGTGACATTGGGATCAAATTGTTTTTCCTATCAATTCATTTATTCAGAAATCGTACACAATAATCATAAAAAAATAAAAAACCTTCACCAAGTGTGCAAAGTTAGAATCCACGTATCATGACACACTTTTAAACCACCAAAATGTGCATCTTTTGAATGCATCTTCGTTTAGGCAGTAAAGAGAACTAACATTCTAACCACACCAACTTCCTTTGATGGATTAGATCATGAAAACATTGGCCTGAAAGGGGGTGAAACCAACAAAAACTTGATTACTGAGATACCCTTTAAGCCTAAACATTCAAAGTAGCATAAAAAAAATCAAAATTTAATAAATAAAGAAGTAGAAAAATTAAAAGGGTATTCTAAAAACATGATAGCCATCGATTTAAGAAAGAAGAACAGTGATTTTGGTTAAACAGAAGAAGAATTAAAAACCTGAAACTGTTGCTCAGAATTGGATTGAAACCATCGATTCGGTTGGCATCGATTTATTGGTAGCAAATGAAAACCATCGATTTTGAAGAGGACGGTGATTTTGGTTGAATGGAGTGGATTTGGGAAAGTGACTCTCAATGGTTTTTTCTTTTTGTTTATTGAAGAAATGAATTGTTGTAAGAAGAAAAAAGAAAATAAAATAGTGGTGGAGAAAAAGATTTTGAGAAGCGTGAAAAAATTTGTGGGAAAGAAGAAAAATGGGGGGAAATGAAATTTTGTAAAATAAATAAAAAAAAATAGAAATTGAAAAAAATGTGTACATTTTTTAGCATCTGTATTTATGGATGCTATTTGTAAAATTAAAAATTACAAAACTTTAGCATTAGTATTTATGGACGCTAAATTGAAAATGAAATTTTAAAAATATTGGCGTCAACAATATGTATTATAGAGTCCACAAGTCTGATGCTAAATTGCATAAAAAAAATGAATTGAAAAAAATGCTTTTGCATCAGAATTTTTGGACTCTAAACACGTAATATTAGCATCCGAAATAGTGTGAAGCTAAAATTTCTAAAGCTAAATGGTAATTTTCTTGTAGTGAACACCATGTACCACTTTTTATTTTTATTTAGTCTAACAATTTCGACACTTTAATCATATTGTTTCATTTGCATGTATGCAGGTGAATATTACTATGACCTGTCACAAATAAGTTTATAACATGTTTATATACGTGTATAATTGATGTGTTACTTTTAATATTACTATTAAAAGTTTTGATGTACTATCTTATTTGGAAATGGAGTTACTAATTATGGAATATTATATGATATTTTTAGTTACGTTTTTTTTTTATTTAATGGCAAACTACAAGTCAATTATAGGAATTGTCAATGGTTCGAAGAACTTTTTAAATTGTTTCATTTGAGTCGTGTAATTCAGTTTTATCATAAACCAGCAATTCTATAGGTGTTTTGAGTCTTTTTAATGAGAAATCATGTAAATCTACAAAACAATACATCACATGAAGGATCGAGGATATGAAGATTGAAGATCAATGGTTCTTAGAAGGTATTTGAATATATTACAAAGTAAAAAAAAATCATTTCAAGTTTCAAGGCATTGCAAGACGAAAGAATGCGCGAAAAAGGAGCGAAAACATTTTAGGTTTTATACTATGAATAGGGTTTGCAAAATTTTTAAGGGCATAAGTCTCACATGTGACTTCCATAGGCTTATTTTTTAGGTATGATATTTGGATAGCCTAATATAGTCTACTAGTATGTTTAAAAGTCTATTTCATATTAACATCTTTATATTAATAATGTGATATAAGTTTAAATAGATAAATAAGATTAAACTTCCATTTGATATTTAACATGAATTTTTAGAGAATTTGATTATATATTATATCATATATCAATTCTAGTTTTTAATAATACATTTAAAAATATGAATAATTGATGTACACTAATATGTTGAATTTATATTTACTTAAGTAGGCTAACCTGATAGGCCTAAGATATTTTTTTATTGCTTGTGATATATGTTTCTTTTTAGCTAAATGAGTTTCTAATAAAAAAGTCTAAGCCTTCTCTATTTAGTAAAAAAAGTCCAACCTACCTTGACTCGTCGTAGGTTAGTTTGTAAACCCTGTAGACCGGCTTGACCTATTCACATCTCTATGGAGAAGTAAGCAAACACTAACAATTGTTTTAGATGGGACTAGAACTCGGATTTTCTCAAACTATAGTATTCACTATTCAATAATGGGATTAATTATTGGTGTAAAATTATTTTTTTCTACTATTACCTCTGATTTATCATGTAGCAAGTTCAAGATTCGATCTTACTAATTTTTTCTCTCCTTATCAAATTAGCCACTTACATTTATCTATCCAAAAATAATAAATAATTCAATGAACAGATAATTAACGAGCAACTCATTTTACAAAGATTAGAAGTAGAACAACTTCTATGGTTTAATTAGTATTCAAATTTAATGTCTTACAATATCTCGAATAATATTACCTCTGGGGGAGGGAACATGCGGGAAAAATAGTAGAGCAACTCGCAATATTTGTTTTCTTGAACTTGAAATTTGCCTTTTTGTGAAATTGTCTTGGGTGTTGTTGTAGTTTGTAGGTGGAGTCTCCGTTAAGAGTACCACATCGGATAGGTGATGACTTGACAATGTGTTTATTAGTGGGTCAATCCTCACCTCACAAGCCGGTTTTGTGGGGTTGTGTTAGGCCCAACCACGTTTTTTAAGATGGTATCAGAGCCTCTCCAAGATCCATTGGGCCACCTGCTATCAGGTTTCCGTTATTGGGCTACCCACCATTTATGTCAACGAACCAAGACCAATAGTGCTGGTCGTGAGTGGGTGTGTCGTGGTTGGGCTTAACACAACCTCATAAAACTGACTTGTGAGATGAGGATTGCCCCCACTTATAAACACATTGTCAGATCATCTTCTATTCGATGTGGGACTCTTAACATAATATTATATATATGATTTGTAACATTGTAAACTTTAATTCACACAAATAATATATAGAATTATAGTTGCCAATAGCCGAACTTCCTAAACAAACAATTGTGTATTGTTTCATTGTTTTGAGATTTTTGTTTCAATTATTCTTCTTTTACTAGATGCTGTTTTAAAAAGTTGTATTGTGTTTGTTTATTTACCATAATGAAAATCATTACTTTATAAAAATAAAATTATCAATTTGTTTAAGATAAGCTACTCAAAATAATGGTTGATGTACATCTACCAATTCAAAACTTCAGTTTGTAACTTCTTAAATTTTACGGTGAAAAGAAAAAATAATCATGAGGTATAAGTGATTAAAAGCGGTTCCAAACACTCACTAAGTATTTTCCACATATTAAACTATTAGTGTAAATTACATTATCTTGCTTCTTTATGAATAAAGTTTAAAAATAATTATTAGTAATTATATATTTGGCAAGTTTTATTGGGGAGTTTCTGTGTGCATGATAATGAAACAGTAGGCTCTGAAACTTGATGCTTAAGTTATAGAAGAAGTCAACTTGAAAATTGTAAAATTTTGATTAATGGTGAAAGAAGAGCGCGGTTTGTACATTTCAATGGGCGTGATTATTTTTATTGATGAATAAAGGACTCATTTGAATCTCTCACAATTTTCTTATGAGTTAATTCAGCTTCCGACAAAAAATAATATAAAATATAAGCTGAAACACTTTTTAAAAATCATAAGTAGTATATATTTATGAAAATTCATGTAATCAATATTTTGGAAATTGATATGTTTGACTTTTTTAAAGAATAATTGTTTATTTTAAAATGTTTAAAGAGTGTTCTAGAGACACTCGTTAACAAGGCCTTATAAAATATACGGGGAACAAATTAGTTCAACTAATGGGGGAACTAGTTTGACACTTGTATAGCATAATGAACTAATTTAATAATATGTTTAAAAGTCTATTTCATAAGCAGATCTTTACGTAACTAATGTGATTCAAGTTTAAATAGACTACCAAGCTAATATATCAATAAGATCAAACTTCCTTTTGATATTTAACATGAATTTTTAGTGATTTTGTTTACATATTATATCATATATATCAATTATACTTTTTAATAATACATTTAAATATGTTCTTTCAAAAAAAAAATACATTTAAATATGTAAAAAAATTAATGTACTCTGATATGTTTATTTTATATTTACTTAAGTAGGCTGACCTGGTAGGCCTAATATGTTTTTTTTTATTCCTTGTGATATGTTCTTTTTAGCTAAATAAGTTTCTAATAAAAAAAGTCCTCGTGAGCTAAGTTCAGTTGGTTGGAACAATGTATAATATATGCAAGATTCGAGGTTCAAACCCCGACCACCACAAAAAAAAAGGTCTAAGCCTTCTCAATTTAATAAAAAAGTGCGACCTAACCTGACTTGTCCTAAGTTAGTTTGAAAATCTTGTATACCAGCTTGACCTATTTACATCTCTACCAAGAAGTAAGCAAACACTAACAATTGTTTTAGATAGGACTAGAACTCGAGTTTTCGCAAACTATGGTATTCACTATTCAATAATGGGATTAATGATTGGTGTAAAAAAAATTCTACTATTATCTCAATGATTTATTATGTAGAAGGTTCAGTATTCGATCTTACTAATTTTTTTTGTCATAACAAATTAGCCACTTACATTTGTCTATCCAAAAATTATAAATAATTCAATGAACACATAACTAACGAGCAACTCATTTTACAAAGATTAGAAGTAGAACAACTTCTATGGTTTAATTAGTTTTCAAATTTAATGTCTAACAATATCTAGTATAATATTACCTCTGTGGGAGGGAACATGCAGGAAAAATAGTAGACCAACTCGCAATATTTGTTTTCTTGAACTTGAAATGTGCCTTTTTGTGAAATTGTCTTGGGTGTTGTTGTAGTTTGTAGGTGGAGTATCCATGATATAAGTCAAAATGTCCACAATGGTATACGTAGGTGTAGTACCTCGCAATAAAAGTGTTCAGGTTCTACATTTTGTACTTACTATATAATAAATAAATGAATGGATGACTTTAATTTGATATGGTATTTGACATGGAATGTATGAGAAAGCAGAAAAAGAAATCTATGATTGTGTGTTGGTCCAAAAATAAGGAAAATAAATGCTTTGCACATGCATGCAAAATGCAATACAACAACTACTTTGACCAATAAAATCACCAAAATACCCTTAAGATGTACTTGTTGTCAAATATGCTGATTAAGTCAAAGTTCATGGAAAAATCACATCCTGTTTCCTTCCTTTGATTTTTCCTTAGGTGAATAACTGAATACTCCACACTACAAATGCTCAAAATTTCTTTCAACTAAAGAGTAATTAAATACATTAGTAACTAAAAAATTACTTGAACATAACTAAGCCCTAAAATTTGTTTAACTTTATCTTGAATATTTGAAATTTGACAAATAAACACTTGAACATGCAAACAAAAATGTCTAAACCAATACCAAAAAATTAATAACTAAGCTGTATAAGAGCCACTGCACACTTATGCAGTCCAGGTTGCGACAATATTGTGTATTTTATTATGTTGTGGTCTATCCACAATTAGGCCACATCAGTCGTATTTGACTATGATTCTCTACAATATTGAAAATTGCAACGCGGCCATTATCGCGAAGAGATATGTAAACATAATCTTTTGACGGTGTGTAGAAGTAGCAATAGATCCATCTGAATAATTTTCATTCACAGTAGACTCCAATTCAAACCCCTCATCCAAGCCAATTTCAAGAACGTCACGTTGAATAGAATCAAAATAATTTGTATGTATAGCAAAATCTGCTGCTACCGGCACATGAATATGTTTCTTGCAATTCCAGTATTTTTCAAGAAAATAATTTTGAACACCCAAATAACAGAAATCATAATTCTGATCACATAATGCTAAAAATTGACGGGTAGGGAAAGGGATAGTCATAGTCATAGTACAAT
>Ga0315914_1005686_pt1 | contig 18034 bp, 8 predicted proteins | sample MpolenodulesMG_FD_203920 | JGI IMG/M metagenome (GOLD analysis project Ga0315914, IMG submission 203920) | Medicago polymorpha root nodule microbial communities from Los Angeles, California, United States - elongated nodules | ecosystem: Host-associated > Plants > Roots > Nodule | place: USA...
TATTTTGCAGGGACCTTTTTAAAAATCAAAATATTTTGCAGAGACTATTTTTCTACAAAATGGGTTAAGTCATCATGTGTCATGTGTGCAAATCATCACAAAAGTAAGGTAAGAGACCAAAACCAAAACGAGGCATATTTACAAGGACCAAAACCATATTTTATCCGATTTAATTATTGTAAAGTTTAACTTGACTCGATCTATTCTCAATCCAACTAAGAAACAATGCTTTAAAGATGTCTTGATGAAGAATATTCTTGGGTATCCGAAGTTTGGTTAGGTATTGTATCTTATAGACAAAATATGTTTTTAATAAAAATAAGTTTTGCAATTTAATTTAATTTATTTTTAATATATTGGATGATAGGTCCCACTCTGTTCACCTTGTTTGGAACAAGAGAAGAAGGTGAGAGAGAGATATGGACGAGAGAAGTTGCAGAGAAATGCTTTGTTTCTTCAGTTTGAAGCATGAGAGAAATTGAGACGACAGATTAAAATGGGCTGGGACACACACCTTTTTGCATCTCCACAAACTAGCGAGAAAACACGAGAGAGAAGAAAAATATCACTGTTTTTCCATTTTTATCCTTTTGTTTTCAATTTATGCGGTGCCTGAACCAATTGCCTAATACGTGAGTGTTTTTCTTTTTTGTTGGTCAAGTGCAAGTGCAAGTTTTATTTTAATTGTTGATCAAAACGAATCAATGCTTATATAAGCACTAGTTATTATCATTTCAAATAGTAAAGTTGAATTAAAACAAAAAACGAACATTTACTTACAGAAAAAAAAGTCAAATTGAATATGTATGAGAATATGAAATAATAATAACAAAAACTACTATATGAATTATTTTGCACAAAAAAGTACTTTAAATGGTATGTATTAATTATTTACTAAAATAATAATTAAATGAATTATGTAAATTATAACTAAAGTAAAAACTAAGTTATATTAAAATAATTTGCTCAAAAAACAAATTATGTTAAAATAAAAAATCAATCAATTTTAAATGCAAGGATACTTTTGTCTGTTTAAAATCTAAACACACTTCTTTCTCTTCTATTTCTCTCATTTTTCTCTTATATCAAACAACCCATCAAATCTACTGTATTTCTCTTCTATTTCTCTTTTTCACACTCTCTCTTACCTATTTCTCTCTTCTCACTTTCTTCTCACGATCAAACACACCCTAAATGAATTGGGCATTTGAGTCACCAATGAATTTGGTTCTCTAACAATGAATTTGGTTCTCTAACCGTAAACACAACAAAAAAATGGACACGTGTAGTAAACAAAGCCAAACCAAGATGAAATACTTTTCATTTCACTATTATAGATTTTGTGCATAATTGTTACTAAAAAGTCCAATAAAAAATAATAATATATTATATAATTATTTTATGACCTCTCTTTGACCCAATATATTTTTGTTTATTTATTTTTTTGTATTTGAGGCTATATATTATGCATATATTATGCGAGAGACGTGTCTTATCAACTAAGTTAAGTTTACGGTGACATTTTTTTTATTTAGGACAAAATAATAAAGTGAGAAAGAAAGAGAAAGAGTAAAATACAAAGAAAATATGCGAGAGACGTTTCTTAAAAAGTTATTTCAAAATTGTTTTACAATTGACTAATAATATTTGTACAACTATTTAGTAATAATTTTTGTATCAATTTTCCTTTTATTTATTTTTTATTGATAAAATATAATAGAGAGAAAAGATAGACAGAATATAAACATATGTAAGTGTGAGAAAGTTGTTCAAATATCTAGATTAATGTAAACTAATTAAGAAATTAGCGACATATCAACTGCCAAAAGACACCGCACGTGGGTTCTTACGACATTATGGTAGACCTTGAATTGCAGGTTTGCATCTTATCCTCAACCGTAGACTTCAAACTTTGACCTTGACTTTTCTCCATGTTCTCCTATGAATATTCAAGGATTTAGAGTGCAAGCAAGGACATTTTTGAACCATAAAATTAATCCCCAAGTAAGAACAAATTTCGTATGGCTTATTCAATAATTTAAACGCAGTTGATAAAACGTATACACACACTACACTTGAGTCTCCAAAGAGCTTCCAGAAGTTTTGAAGGATTGAGAATTGAGCATCAATTTTTAAACAATGCATGCACACGAGGGCTTGTTAAAAGCAGCCTCTTATTGTATGATGCATATACTAATATTTAGCCACACCAAGTGTTGAGAGATTCATCCCCTATGTTGCTATGTGTCATGTGTTAACTACTTTTTTAATTGTTGTGTTTCTCTAAGCTACAAACGACATGTGCATTGTGGCTGCTTATAGATACATGATTATATGATGTTGTCTAACATCATCAAGACATCAACCATATTATTTAATTAATAGATATATGCTTCTTACTACTTTTTTACTACACCCCCACTCACAAAATAGCTTCCAGAAGTTTTGAAGTATTAACGCTAAGAGTATATTTGATTTTACTTTTTGATGAGTCATAATTAATTTTAAAGATGGAGAATTAATTTTGACATGTTTGATTGTTGTGAGTAGAATTGATTCTGCTTTCAAAGTTTACTTTACTTGAAGCTAATTTTTGTAGTTTTTGGTTCTAAAATTGATTTTCATTTGTAAATTTATAGTTCAACTCACTTTTACATAAATATATCGAAATACAAAACACTTTTAGTCAGAATTCTTTTTAACCAAAATCCATTCTACAAATCAATTATATCAAAATCAATTCTCTCCACGATACAATCAAACACATGCTAAGTTGTAATGGAAAATACTAAAAATGTCTTTGCATAACATTATTTAGGAAAAACAAAAATATATTTTATATAAAATTTAGTTATTTTATTAAATGTTTGAGTTATATCTATAAAATAATATTTCATTTTATGACTATTTTAAACAACCACCCTAACAAGAGTTTGCTAAGGCAACCCCTTAGAGTATTGATTAAGCAAACAAAGAGAAAGTTGTGTGGAAAAAAAGAAGTAACACTGAAACATAATTAACATACTTAATTTGTTAACTTTTGTCATTGAAGTATTTGTTAGCATTAGCCACATATAAACTGACTTTGATAATTTGAAGTTTGGACACAAGATAGGTAAAAGTAAAACATGTTTAAAATTGTTTTTCCATGAATTGAATTCAGTTCATGAACAATCTATCCTCTATGTTGCTATGTGTCGGCTAGTTTTTAATTTTTGTGTTTTTCTACGCTAAAAGGACATGTGCAATGAGGCGGCTTCTAGAGTACTAAGATGATTATATGATTAACCAACTTATATTAAACAACAAATATTCTTTATTTTCTAATTATTCATACTTTACAATGTTTTAAAAATTGGTATAAATCAAACAAATCAATGATGAGTGGAACTGAAAATCGACCATTTTGTTAGTTGGTTATAATCAGTTGGATTGAATTAGATAATATGTTTTTTTTCTTTCTAAAAGAACAAATAGTCATTTTCGTCTTTGAATGTGTCATGAGTAACCATAATAGTATTTGAGTGAAGTAATATTATGAAATAGTTTCTAATTGAGCCTCTGTTTGTCAAATAGTTTTTAACATTAAAATGTTTCCTTTAACACCATGACCTTGGAGCTCTTGGAGGGTTGAAGCGTGGTGAGTTACCACACGGAGGGTTAAAATAGAGAGGATGTGAGGATTTCTTGATCGGAATTAGATGCATTTGTTTTTGTCAAGGATTATTTTGACTAACAGAGTGGACAATCATAAATTCTTTTATAATTTCACTAGAGAAACTATTCTGGTGGCTTGCTACATATTCAGAGACAAAAATGACTAATTTTTTTTGTCAAGAATACCCTTTTTTGCAATATATTACTAATAATTTTGAAAATGGGATAATTACTCAAGTTAATTCTCAAGTATCAATCTCTCAAATAAAAGAAAGAAAAAAAAACACTCATATAATGTAATATGTCTCTCAACCCTCTCAGTTGTTACGTATTTACAAGATCTTACAGATACAGACTACTACATTGATAAATTTTCATATACCGGTCAATTTTCATACATTTTAAGAACTAATAATTTGTATATACTTTTGAGATTAAGTAAGAGAGTGTGATAGGGGATGGACTAGATGTAAGATTTACAATTTATTGTTTCATAAATAGAAGAGGTGAAAAAGTATTAGCCTTAAATACAATGCCGTAGATGTGCTTCTTCAAAAAACAAAAAAAAAAATGTTGGAGGTGCTCCTAGTAAATTTGTTCCGAAGGTGTTTGGTTGTCGTGGTGACCGAACATTTGACAGGACAGTGATAATGGTGGAGCCATGGAGGAGGGATTCACAAGAACAACAATGGTAAAAGGCATCAAACAACAAAATGAATAAAGAACAAATCTAAATTACTACTGTTAAATGTAGAAAAAAATGGGTGAGTTGTATGCTGATAGTGGAGTTAATTCCTCGTGCTGGTAGTGGAAGTTAAACTCATGCGGGGCATGAATTAATTCCTTACGAACTGAACCAATCTTTATGTTAGCAAACCACTTGTTGTGCTTTCTTGGATTACGTGAAAAGAAGAACAAATATTAAGAACAAATGTGACACTCAACTCAAACAAGCAATTTATTTCTTACTCTTTTTAAAAAAATTAACTATGGTCGAAAAAGTTTATTGTGTTTCTCCTCGTGATTTACTTTGAAGGAAAACGATTCATCTTTGATAAAGTGATTAAATAACTTTTTAAATGGATGATTTGGCTACAAACATCCCATTCATGTATCAAATTTTAATCAAAGTGGCTCAGCTTACAAGATTTCTGAATATAACTAAAAATTTGAGCGAAGACACATAAAGTGAATAAAAAGCAGCATGAATGCCCGGATATTATACTACATATAACTTCAAGAAATTACTTCAAAATCAAAAGTAACCCTAAAAAGCCCAAAATGACTGCCTTAATATCCATCACTGGATTTCTTTGATATTGCAATGACATTGAAATTCAGAGAATCCGGATCCTTCTGAATCATGCTCTGGATGGCTTTAGCAGCATCCTGCAGAAAATTTAAATATATATACTTTAGTAATTAAAAACAATAACTTTCCTACAGAATTATGGTATTTGACAATTGTTTCTTCATGCATAACCCGAAAGCACCACTTGACAACAACATCATGGTATCTTTTCTCTTTATATGAATTTGCAGATCAAATCAAATTCTATCCTTTTATTAAATACATGTCTTTCAGGAACAGTACAATTAAAGCCTTAACATTTTAAGATATTTACCTTCAACAAAGTACTTGGTGAGGATGGACCATGTGATATTGGTGCTGACTTTCTTCCATCAAGCTCATAAAGTTCACCTGCATACAATAACATTGCAATTAGAGAAATTAATCAGACAAACATAGGCAATGTTGTTAATTGTAAAACGCAGAAAATAGCAATTCATTCAAATTCCACTAAGCATCAGTGCTACTGCACAGCATATAACGGCCATTTGGCAACATTTTGTACTAAATAGAAAATATTGTATAACGCTGCTATAACCAGCATTTAACAACACTGCGTAGGCAACTGCAGAAGGGAGGAGAAGAGCTCATAATTAGTTTTGGACATGTACAGAAGCCCAATTTGTTTTGATATAGGCTTTATACAGCTAGCTCCTATGATTTAGAGGTTTCTTACTTTGTTGTTGTTGCTACTGTTGTATCTTGATATATTGCTTAGCTCTATAAACACCACAGAGAATAAAATGTTATTGAGGTACATAAAAAGAAATTACCATCCACACAAGCATAGCAGATGAAATGAGTATTGACATCATCTGTTGCCTGCATCCACAAATATTTCAAACAAAACATTGTGTCAATACACGAAAGGAAGTAAAATTGAAATAAGCAACTTTATTTTTGTTTTCATTTTGGTTGTAGTGTTATTAATATCAGTGTTTTATGTACTCAAAGTTTTGCAGTATATTTTTTTATATAAAAAAAATGTACTGCAAAGTTTTGCCTCTTCAGGATAAAACAAATTGATGAGTATAATAGCCCAGAAAGATGCAATTACAAAAAAGAAATATTTTTACTAATCTGTTCCTCCTATCTCGGGTCAAGGTAAGTAGGTAACCGAAAGTGTGGTAATCTCTTAGTGGAAAATAGAAACCACCAAGTATATTAACACATGGTCTTTCCCGCCCAAAATTCACTAACCAACTAGTGTTCAATTACTCTTTGATAAAGTTGAGGCTATCTCAAGCATCTAGCATGATCTTGATCAATAACATTCCACCAACCAATTTTTTTGGAAAAAATTAATTAAGCGTAGCAGATATGAGGATGTTGTGTTGGATGTGTGGTAGTGGTAAGACTAAACGAGATTGGATTAGAAATGACAACCTAGAAAAATCATAAGACTATGGTGTTGCTTGATTCATGTAGCTGACCTCACTTAGTGGGATAAAGCTTGGTTGTTGTTGGGTACTTGATGCAAAACTTTTTCTCTTTTTCAAAGTAATTATTTGAGTCTCCGTCACATTATGCAAAGGAGTGTTTAAGCATTAATCACAGGAAAATTAGAGGAAAGGCATATAAGGCTAAAGGCTTATTATTTCCAATACTCATAGTGAGTTCAGACGTCAAAATTCGCTGTGCCAGATTGTGTTTTGCTGTTTTCTGCATTAGATGAAGAAATGGGAGGACTTAGGAAAGGAGGACTGATCGGGTGCTAGATTGGGAGATCATTGGGAGTCATGAGGTATGGACGGACTGTGCTAAACTAGACTAGAGGGTGGCTTTGGGAGTTTCTCAAGTCATGGTTGTGGTTGAATAGCTAAAGAAATATTCTGAGAGCTAGAGATTGCAAGAAGGCCAAGACCAAGGTGGCGACTATACTGTTGAACTGGTGAAACAGATGCATGAGATAACAGAGAGAAGATTGGGTCTAATGACGTGGTGAACAAAGCCCTGAAAATGTAACTTTTCAGAGACAAATTTGTACAAATTCAGTTACATACAACAAAATTTGAGGATAAGTTCAAATCTTTAGTCTAAAGGGAAAAAAATCCACAATACCATAATTACTCATCAGTCATCATACAACGACCTATAAATATAAATTACGTTCAATAAAGGTCGCTGCATAAGTATCAGTTTATCATAACATGAGAATAACAATAACAACAAACAAGTAACACAGAGCATTTCTTAAAAAATAAAAATAAAAGTAACACAGAGCAAGATTTTTTCAAATGTATAGGATCATAATTTCAATATAACACCACGTAAAAGAACCTTTTATCATCAGTTATATCTATATTACCCAATACATTACATCAGAACAGAATCTTTCACTCCAATTTACTGTTACCTCAAAAGTTAAATTCAATCAGTAAAAAATACCTCTGTATCACCAGCAGTGGCTGCTACAGAATGAGCAACCTCCATCTCTGTGTCATTCTCGAGAAATAAAGCTCGCTGCAAGATACACAAGATAGAAAATGCAAAATGAACATTATGCTTATCTGAGCAAAAGTCACAATTTCTTGCATTTGCGAAATATACGAAATAGGGGAGGTTTGTGTAGGAACACGTAACCTGCATTGGGTCCAAGTTTGCAGTAGATTTGAAGAACTTATCAAAGAATGACTCCTCAACTGATAACAACAAAAGCAACACAAACCAGTGTTGTTAATTGAAGATCGCGAAAAAATGGCAGTTTGTTCAAATTCTGCTACGCAACAGTGCTATAACGCTGTTAGAGCCGCTATTTCACAATATTTTGTACTATACAGCATATCGCAGATAATAGCAATTTCTTTAAATTCCGCTATGCAATAACGCTATAGCACCGCTATTTAACAACATTGACACAAACTAAATGATATGTAATTGTTAATGCACCAAAAAAAAAAAAGAGGTGATTGGATTGTTAAAACTTACCAAACTTGATTTCAGAAGTTAAGTTACCAAGAGCATGAAGAAGCCCTATTGTACCACAAGCATTACCCACAGTTTGCTTCATAAAATATACTTTGTTGTTATATTCCTACACCAGAAAAATACACGAAAATCCTATTCAAGGGTTTCATCTTAATAACCAATTATATATGAAATATGGTACCCAGAATTCAATAAAACAATAAAACAAATAATAGATTAAAATATCATATAATTACATATATGCACTCACCCTTTTTTCATTATTCTGTTGCAACCTCTCTTCTTCAGACTGATGACAAATAAAAACTCATAAAATCAGATAAAAAAAACTATAAACAGTTAAAAAATCAATAAAAAAATACACAGATAAGGAGGGACATAAATGAAGTTTATATGAAAAAATAACCTTGGCGGTAAGGGGATATAGAAAAAGCACGGCAAGAACAGGCTTTGGAACCATTTCCAAAAGCTCATCATCTAGTCCATACACATCATGGCACTCTGCTTGATTCTCTTGAAGACCAAGACCAGAAAGGAACTGCAACTCACCGAAAAGAAAACAACTATAGGGTTTATTCATGCATGATGCTAACTTCTTTTTACAATAAAAGCAAATTCATTCAATAGAAAAAGTCGCAATTACAATGTAGTACCATACACTTAAAAGAAAAACTCTAGGAGTTAAGCCTAAACAAACATAAACATCAATACACAAAGAGTGACTAAGATCCAAATTTGCATGACTAAACCAATATCTAGAACCTAACAACCAACTTAAGGGTATCTTCCACCCACGGCAAATAACTACAAAGAGGAGAAAAACCACAATATTTTTTTTATCCAGTTACAGATCAAATTTTTGGCTATTGCAGGCGCATTTTGACTATCAAAGGTCTCAGAGATGTCAAAATTAGTCCTTTGAACGGAAGACAAATGAAAGCTGGAGGGGCTGCATAATGTAGTAGCAGTATCAAGTGGTTTCTACCCACACCTTCCTTTTCAAAATAATGTGTTTTAACATTCCAACAAACACATAGTGTGCAATATTTTCCCTGTAAATTTGGAACCAAGGCCCTTAACACAGAGATTAGGGGCCTTTAAATTGATGTGTCCTGATTATGTTTTCTGTATTCAAAATCAAAATTACTAGACGAGTTTGATGTTTTGCTCGAGTTATTAGCAGACACACACGACATTGACATGTCGACACCCATAATTATATAATTATTTGATCATTGATTTTGCCACGGTATTAGGGGGCCAATTTGACAATTTTTATAGTTTAGGACCCAATGTTTGGATATTCTAAGACGGTCTGGTGGCGGTGCTCGAGACCAAAGGAGAAAGAGGGTCGGTAGAGAGAAGTCTGCATGATACAAACTTCAGTTCTATACAACAACAGCAAAATTAAATAATAAAAATTGATTCTTTTGCAAAATTCGTTACATGGGTATGTATAGAATTTACTATGTTAACAATCACATGTATTGTTCAAATATTGGTAAAAAAAAAAAAACAATGAAGAAGAAGATTGAAATGAAGGATGAAAAGGGATAGAAACCTGGTTCATGACATCAGGGTTAGCTTCAAGAGGAAGCCATCTTTTGGAAGATTTGGAAGAAGGAGTAGCCATTATACGATGATTCTTTGCTTTCAACTTTGTTTGTGTTTAATGTTTTAATTGCTTTATGCTTCAAACTCTCATGAAGAGACTATATATATATGATTTGCGCTGTGTTGTGTTGATCTTAATGGGCCTGTTAGAATAACTGCGAAAAGAAAAGAGTATTTCTTTTCCCACCGTCCACTCATGCTTCACATTATATAATCAGAAATGTTGTTGGTTTTCAGATTATATAATTTACCCTTAAAATTAAATATAAATAATTCATGAAGGTATTTATATAATTTACCAAAAGGTTGTTGGTTCTTGCAATTTTCTTGCAACTTAATTTATTTCACAATAAAAAGTAATACTTAAACTAGTCCATAATTTTTTCATACGGAAGACAAATTAATCGCTCTGTTTTTAATGATTCAGAGACTAATTTGTCATCTGTATAAAATATCTGAGACTAATTTGATATTATTTTTTTTGTCAAAGACTAAATTGAATCGAGAAAAAATTATGATGGACTAAAATTCATAATTCATTGTTGAGAGATTTGATTAGGAAAAAAAAATGAATATCCAACAAAATATTGCTTCATATCTGAATCAACTCACTTAAAACCAGAAACGAACCGCATTTAATTTCTCCAAAGAGTGGGAGTTTATTGTGGTGCATCTAGCAAATTATGCAGACATCCATAATGTTCGGATCCATCCCTTCATCAGGATGCTCTCTACCTTATGCAAGATGTTTTAGTGGTGGATTTACACTTTGTTTTTGCTTTAGAGCTTAGGCTTCTCGAAAAGAAAACTCCTTCATTTTGTTGTTGAAAAGAGTGTAACACTTAATTTGGTTAGAGATGCCACAATAGACAGTATTATCAACCTAGATAATAGTCCCCTGTTACCGTTCTGCTGTACTATAATTCTATTACAAGTATCGATTTATTTTCCCCGGAATATACAATTTTTTGTCATACCTATTAGATGTCCAATAGGTTGGTAAGGGTTGCTTAATCATCCAAATGGACTTTAATTTTAAGCTGAATCACAAGTGTATACTATAGTTACTAGACAGATTAATTATTGACTGGAAATATCCGAAGTAATATTTCAAAACCATCAAAAGACGAGAAATAAAATTTTGAATCTTTACATTGGTCATATAAGTTGCCTCAAGCTTCTATACATCACTTCAATCATTACGTGATAGACATTGCTCTCTGACAGATAGATAATCAGCCAAATATTCCTTTCACTCGCCGGTGTACCTTGGTTTCCGCTTTTCAGCAAATGCAGCCAAGCCTTCCAGTCGATCTTTGGTATTCAACACCTGATCATAGCAATCTTCTTCCAAAACCAAAGCTGATGTTAGATCAGTCTCCACTCCCTCGTTAATAGCTCTTTTAGCCATCCTTACTGCTACAGGGCCCTATTAAAAGTTTACTCTAACTTAATAGCATATACAATAGCAACCATGCCTTATCTCAAATGTCAAATTTTCAATTAAAAAGGATTGTTTTCTTTTGGAAATTTCATACCTACAAGTATTTTCTCTTTTTACTATCCAAACAACTATGAAAATTAATATAGGCTAACATTTTCAAACATAAAAATATTGTTCAGTGAAAAATTCTACCAAAATATATTCTAATTAAAAGCAATTTCAGACAATACTCTCTCGAGTCTTGACTGGCATATTCAGATTACCAGGATCAATTGCGTCAACTAAATCATTAAAGTATGTTTTGCGAAAGAAAAGTTTAGTAATGTGTTCATCAAAAGTTAAAACCTGTATGTAACGTCCTTTCCTCTTTCATAATAGACCACCTTTGAAAAATGAAAAATAACATTTTTAAAAACAGTCACTGCCATCTATATATGGACTTGTAATGGCCCAAAAAGCCCGATCCCTACATTTCTAAATGTCATAAAATACACTGCATCAGTTTCAACATAGTATAATTCTGAAAGAGATACCTTTTGATTGATATCTCGAGCAATTTCAAGTGCCTTGGAATGAGCTTCACCAGCAGCAACACAGTAATTGACAAGACCTGTGTGAGCATATGATCATTCAGCTAAGCATCATCGCCGTTAGTCGGGAAAAGCAGAGAGATAATCGGATTACTTTATTTGTGAACTCTCCAAGACAATGGAAGTTTGATAGACAACAACTTCAACTTCAGAATGTCTTGAATGTATTTACAAGTTAAATAGTGACTCTAATGATCCTCTTACATCTTTGTGCTTCATAATCTTGTTACTAATTTGAGAAAGAAATGAGTCTGACCAATCAACATACCCATCGATAGCGCCTCGATGCCATTAATCTTTCGACCAGTAAAAATAATATCCTTTGCTACTGCTTTTCCTACCAATCTAGGTAGACGTTGTGTTCCACCTGCCCTGTGCATGACAAGATTACATGAGATCTGATCTACCCCAAAGATCTGAAGTGTTGTCTGCAATATTAGAGACAACTTTCCAAACACAAGTTGGTTATTTATGCTCATTGCAGGCTTTAGGGGCTTCGACTCATTCTCAGAGCAAGCCCATATAAACTTGATACCATTCTCAACTCAAACAAAAAGCAAGTCACCGGTATCATAGCAAGAGAAGAAACTATTGTTCCCAGCATGTAGTATTGTACTCATTGCACTAATTCGTAAATTTTTTGAAATTTTATATTTATTTTTCATATTTCAGATATACTCTCCATTATGTATCTGGAAATTTTATATCTACCTATTATTTTATTTTGGTAGTAGAACTGAAGAGACGCGTGGCAGAAAGATGCAATATGCTGAAGAGAATTTGTAAACATCATACCCAGGGATTATAGCAAGTCCTGTCTCTGGCAAACCCACCAAAGCATTTGCTCCTATCCAATGAAAGAAGAAACAATTTCAAATGAAAGACTATTACTTACATGTCACTCAGAATCATCCAAACTATCCTACAAACAAATTGATGCAATTCGCAAAAGTAAAACATAGTTGATTACCACATATACGAATATCACATGCCAAAGCCATTTCAAGTCCACCACCAAGAGCTACTCCTTCCATAACAGCAATAGTGGGTACACGAATTGCCTGAATAAAAAAAAAAAAAATACTATGCTGGTTTCAAAGCTCGGTGTCGACAAAATGGGAAAAGTAAGTACAGACACAGCAAATGAATATGAAAGGTTAGCTCATGAGCTAAATCAACAACCCCTTCCCCACAAAAAGAAACAATAATAGGTTGTGAAAATATGTAAAGATCTCTACAGCATAGCATGATGCTTCATCATAGGTCATCCATTCATCATATAATGTTAAATAAGTACATAGCTAGAATGTAAACAATTGAACAACGCAAACTAACCTCTAGAAATGTCAATGTGGAACGAAGAGAATTCACAAAAAACTTAGCCTCGGATTGATCCATGGTCCTGCGTTCCTGTGATCAGATAAACAAGAATCTCCATTAGTTTGAATTAATGTTTTCAATCACAGATCACGAAAACTGGCAGTATTTTCAAACTCCACGATGCTATAATGCTATAACTCCGCTGTAATGCTATAACCTGACAAATTACGTTAAGCACCAAGTCTCTTCCACTTTAAGATTTAATCACAAAAATAAAAATAAAATTAACCTTTAGATCAGCCCCAGCACAAAACACCCCGGGAACTAAACTGCGGATCAAAGCAACATTAGCATTAGAGTTGTGATTAATCAATTCAAACACATTACTTAAACCATGCAGCATCTCTTTCCCTATTGCATTTTTAGCTTCAGGCCTGTCCAAGCTAACCTCGACAATCCCTGTAAACAAACAAAAATTCAAAGCTATTCTTAATTCTTATATCCCCGATCACTTTACATAGTGATCAACTAATCATAACTAACTTGTAACGAACTTAAACAATATTCAACTAATTCTAACAAATCTGGAACAATAACATAACAAAGTTTAATTTAACAAAATAGAGAAATAAGTTACCGGAATCTGAGCCAGTGAGATTGTGAAGCTTGACAAATTGAGAAGCGGAAGAGTCCAAGATAAGTGTCCTATGGGTATGGTGCTGATGAGAGGGTTTCGAAGTTTTGAAGTAGGAGGTTGTATTCGATAATCTGTTCAACACTCTCAAAGCACACATTTTTTATTGTTTTGTTTTATATCAATTGAATTGAATTGAGTTGAAGCTCACTTCTTCAATGCTTTTACGGACAAGAACAAAATGTTTGTGTTTTGATCCTTTTGCTGCAAATAATCCTCTGCACATAGATAATCACTTAATCATCAACTTCGTCCCTGAAATTGTACTAATCGTCAAATTCGTCCTCCAATTTAACGAAATATTAAAATAATATTTAAATTTATTAGAGGTACATCAAATTGGTCCCTCCGTCCAAATGTACACGTGTCAACAAGGAAGCCACGTGTACAAGGACCAATTTAATTTTTTTTAAGGACAAGAACCAATTTGATGGAAACCATAAAAAATTCAGTTTTCACTTTTCAATTTCAATTTGTTCTGTTTTTTCAATTTTACCTCTCTTTTACCCTTACATTCCATCCTCAGATTTCACTCTTTTCACATTAAACATGTCTTTGACCTTTCTCTTTCCCGCTAAAACCTTCACCATCATCACCTCTCCAAAATCATCATCATCTCTAACGATCAGCGTTGAATTTTTGAAGGAAGAATTCGTATGTGGTTAAACTTAGAATATATATATTTCTATCATTTTAATAAACTTGAAACAATTACTGTTTCTATAGTTACTGAAATATGAGCCGATGAGACTGTGAAGCTTGACGAATTGAAAATTTGAAGACTTAAAATATTATGCATTTATGATAATGGGAATCATCCAATAGTTAATGAGATTAGTTTGTTAAAATTGTTATTTTAGTTTCTTCTTTTGTAACTTTTTCTTGATTTATGTAAATTAATCTATTATGACAAATTTTGTGAGATGAAAGGAGTGTATATGGTTGGGTAATGTTAGCAACAATCATTTCAATACATTATTTCTAATACCTCATCTCTTATTGAGTGAAAAAACCTTTCTTCATTAATATAATCGAAAATATTCATTTCCCTTCATTGAAAAATGAATTAATAAATAGTTAGAGTATAATGGAAAAATAAAACTAATATATGGAGGAGGCGGTTGTGGGTGTGGGAGGAGGAAATGTTAGGGGAGTGTATATTTTACTTCATAATGTTTGTTTGCAGATTAATGTGAAAGATACTTGGAAATGGCTTATGGATATCTCTGCCGGTTATACAGTTCGTAGTGCTTATCAGTTATTGACTACTCAGGACACCTCTCAGGTGGCAGGTGCTGATGCTATAGTCTGGCATAAACATGTTCCGCTCAAGGTCTCAATTTTCGCTTGGAGGTTGGTAAAGAATAGGTTACCTACTCATGCAAACTTGGTGCATCGTGGTATCCTTCCAGATCCAGTTGCTGGTTGTTTATGTGGGTGCGGCGATACCGAGACATCTCAGCATTTATTCATCTCTTGTGATTTTTATGGTACCTTGTGGTTTCAAGTTCAATCTTGGCTTGGTGTGTCAGGCCCAGACTCCTTTACCGTATCAGATCATTTCTATTAGTTTACTCATTCAGCAGGTGGCGGACGAACAAAATGCTCTTTTATGCAACTTGTGTGGTTGATTAGTGCGTGGATCATCTGGAATGACCGTAATCAGAGATTGTTTAACAATTTGGGTAACTTCATTGATCAGTTGTTGGATAAAGTAAAGCGGTGCTCTCTTTGGTGGCTAAAAGCCAACAATGTTGTATTTGTTTTTGGTTTCCATTTGTGGTGGTCAAGTCTTTTGGCTTGTTTGGGACTTGACTAATTTTTGATTGACACTGATTTTTTGTAATTATTTGGGAGCTCCTTCGCACTCCTTGTGCTTGGGAGAGCTCCTTCCTTGTTAATATATAAGTTCCATTTTTTATTGTCCAAAAAAAAAACTAATATTTTGTTTGTATTGTAAAATGACAAATAAAAAGAGTGAGATAAATTGTTTAAGCGACAATTAATTATAGGATAAAGCTACTTCTTACGAAAACAAATTTATAAAATAATACATTTCATTCACACTATTAAAATATTTTTCAAATAAATTTATAAAATTATTAGTAGAGATTGAATTTTGTTTTCTGAATGAATTTCATAAATATGTTATTTGCCGTTATCTTATTTAATTTCCTTTTTTTTTTCTTCTAGAAAATGATTAAAATATATTTTAAAAACTTAAGGAGAAATTTTTATTAATTATAATCACACTAATGATTATTTTACAAAATTTATAGATATTACAATTTTAAACTCTTACCACCAAACTAACACATCAAGTGTAGGAAGTGGATCTTTCCAAAAAAAAAAAGAGTGTAGGAAGTGGTTTTAATTTATAAGTTATTTCAAAGTATTAAAAAATATTGTGCTTTTTAACGAGAAAAATATTGTGAATTTTAAAATAGTGTGGATTGTGATAAAAAAAATTGGTACAAGGATTATGATAAATTTTAACTATATGTCGTAACATATTTTTTAAAGTGAACTTGGAAAAAATAGAGTGAATTGTAAAGGGTTTTGGACTAGATACATTTGACTTATAAAAAAATGAGAAGATTTAACTTTTTGCTTATAGGTAATACCAGAGTAGTAATTATTACTTAAATCGTATATCTAATTGGCCATTTTTCCATAAATAGTTTTTTTTTTAAGGATGTGGATCTTATTTTATATATAGTTTTACAATATCAATACAATATTAATTATTTTTCATTTATCATACCATGAATAATTATCAATGCTTTTTAAAAATTTTGTATTATTTCTTAAAAAAATAATTGTACTATTATGAGAGAGTAAATGATACATTTGCCATTTTACAATAATTATCGCATTTGACCATTTCACATAATATAGAAAAAAATGATTATTTTAATAAATTATCCTTATTAATTATCAGTATTTTTTTAGTATTCCTCCCCGCACCGGAAGGAGGGTCTTATTTGGTCTGTACTTTGGAGCTCGAAAGAGCGTTTATCTTGCTGTGTTTTGCAAGGAGAGGATGGTACGTGGATCTGCTCTGTGTTGACGGTTGGTCCATTCGCCGCGGTCTAGACCCCTACTCAAGAGGTTGTTATAATCCATTTGTGTTGCTTTTAATTTTCATATTACCCGTTTGGGTAGACCTCCATTTTATGGATAAACTAGTTAGGTTTATGTCCCCGGTTTTTTATTATATATTTTTTTCCCTTTTTTAATAATATATTTATGAGCATTTGACAGAAGATTAGAGTTGAGTACCAATTTAGTTGCGAGCCACTCTTTTTTATGTCATCTGCTCTTGCCTTATAAAAAAAATAGATTTTTTAGGGGAATTATTAGTATTTTTTTATTATCCTAAGTAAGGGGCAAAAGGTCTCACTACTTAGAAGTATTAGTATTTTTTTTTTGAACAAGTCAAAATGAAATTAGATTAATCATCAAAGCAAGCAATCTCCACAGTATAAGGTGTGTCAAAGAGAAGTTTTAAAGTTCAAAACAAAAAGGCACAAGAAATACACAATTAATCAGCGCCCAAACAATCATAGGGGCACTGCCACCAACCATAAGAACGTGTAGACACTTTAGGGATCTTAGCCTTCAAGCATCAAAATGACATATACTCAACTTTATCAAGCAGCCGAGTCATAGATTTTTTCGTATTCTTAAAGATCATGTCATTTCTTTCTAGCCAAATGACCCAAACATAAGCAAACCAAATTAAAAGCATAAAAGAGCGCCGCACTCTAGAACCACCTGTGAGATGAGCATAACGAACAAAATGATCCGAAATAGATCGAGGGTCAACTAAAGAGAACTACAACCAATCACGAACCAAAAACTAAAAGGAGCCAAAAATATTATAGTTTAAGATAAAATGATTTGACGATTCCACCTCACCACAACCACTAGTACACAGTTGTGTCGCGTTAGTGATAATGCCGCGTGAAACCAAATTATCTTTGGTAGGCAACCTCTTTCAAAGAAGACACCACAAAAACTAAAACCTTAAAGAAGCATCCTTATGCCAAATCAAATTCGAGACTTCACAAGCATGTTGCGTTTGCAACCTAGTGAGATGGAGATACACATCGCAGGCAGAATAAGCATTGTCCCTATCTAACTACCACGACCACATATCTTCCTTGTCAACATGCAATTGCACGTTAGAAAGAAAATTTGAGAACTCCCTAACCGGCTCCTCCTCCCACGCCAACAAACACCGCCCTTGCCAAGCCTCACCACCCTCACCCCAACCTAATGCAAACATATCTGCCACCGTCACCATCCTATCTTTCGTCAAATCAAACAGCCTTCTAAACCTATCACACAATATAACCTCCCCCAACCACCTATCCGTCCAAAAAAACGTACATGTCCCATCACCCACCTTTCAAGTCACATTATCGTCAAAC
>Ga0315914_1005687_pt1 | contig 18033 bp, 24 predicted proteins | sample MpolenodulesMG_FD_203920 | JGI IMG/M metagenome (GOLD analysis project Ga0315914, IMG submission 203920) | Medicago polymorpha root nodule microbial communities from Los Angeles, California, United States - elongated nodules | ecosystem: Host-associated > Plants > Roots > Nodule | place: USA...
GATCGTGTAAATCCCGAACGCTGATATCACGCAAGCCTCAAGCCCCATTGGCGGAATTGGTAGACGCGCTCGACTCAAAATCGAGTTCCGAAAGGAGTGCTGGTTCGACTCCGGCATGGGGCACCAACACTAAATTTTAGCATTGATTTTGTTGTGTTTTTTTCCTCTGAATGTCCAGAGAATTACCACCACCCTTAAAAGCTGGACACTTTTGTTCCTATTTTGACCCGTCAATCTTCGCTGATCTGCTTGTCGATGAGCTCGATCGCTGAGCGCGCGAGCACCTTCTGCCTCGCAGCTTTCGTGTATCGCGTCACTTCCTTCGAGGTCGTATGGCCGGTGATCGACATGATTTGATGCTCTGTGGCGCCGCGGTCGGCGAGTCGGGTCGCAGAGGCTTTCCGGAGGCCGTGTGCCGAGCAGTGCGGCAGGCCTGCTTCATTGCAGCGCTTGCGGAACCAGTTACCAAAGCCGTTCGCCGTGAACGGCCGGTTGAATTCAGTGACCAAGAAGGTCAGATCTCCACACGGGCTCTTTTCGATGATGCTGAGCAGCACCGGGTGCAGAGGTATCTCGAGGGAGACTGGCCTCTTTTTGCGGTTCTTCTGCTGCGTGAAGCGCAGCCAGCCGTTTGAGACATGCTGACGGCCGAAGAGGACAACGTCGCTGCGCCGTTGGCTCGTGTAGAGCATGAGAGAGAGCGCCAGGCGCGCCTTCGTGCCGACTGGATGCCGGGCTTCGAACTTCGCGATTTCCTCTTCAGTCCAGGAATGGAAGCCTTCCGAGCCGCTCTTGAAGTAATCGACGTCGCGCGCCGGGTTGGTCGACGCCAGCTCAACGTCCTTCTTTGCCGCCCACGCGAAAACCGCGCGCAGCGACTTGATCCTGCCGTTTGCCGCCTCCGGCAGGTCAGCCTTCCGATCGCGGAGCACCCGCATGTGCTTCGGCGTGAATGACGAAATTGGGATGTCTTCGAAGAGCTTGCTCGCTCCCGGTTTCAGCGGCTCCGCCCAGATGTGTTCGATGATGCCTTTGCGCACTCGCTTGGTGCGGGCGTCGAGCTGCTTGTATTCGGCGGACTGGAAATACTGCTCGCAGAGCCATCGGATAGAACCTTTGGTCGACAGCTTGGGTCCGGCCCTGTCGACCTTCATCGTGCCGTTCAGCGCCTCGTAGTAAGCGCTCTCAAACTCAGGTGTACCCGGGTGGCTTGGCAGGCGGATCTTGTTCTGGCCTTTGCGACGGAAATAGAACCTGAGAACTCCGTCGGTTTTATCCTCGACGAGGTATTTTCTTCTGAGCTTGCGTGGCATCAGACTTCGACATCCCACTCGCCGCCGTCCTCCACATCTCCACCGGGCAGGCGGTCGAACGCCCGATCGAGCTGGTGCCGATCCCATAAAGTGCGACCGTTCGCGCGCTTCGGCTTCGGCATCCTGCCATCCTTGACCATTTCGTCAAATAGTGTGGTCGAAATTCCGACATAGGCGGAAGCCTGCTCTCGGTTGAGGCCGCGAATTGGCGGGAGAGGACATGCGGTAATTCTCTCTCGAGCGGCCACGCTAGCCATTGCCGCGCTCCTCCATCCGGACAGCGCGGGTTCGCTTGTTCCACGATCGGATTGCTGCCCGTTCGCCAGGCGTTTCCTCACAGTCCGCCTCCTGGCACGCAATTGGGCCCTTGGCGCTGCAGCTATTGCAGAAGACGTAGCAGCAGGAGAAATCGGCGCGCTCAACGAAAGCGTCTGACTGACCGCAGAATGGGCAGGGTTTCAACTTCGGGAGACGCCTAGGCATGTTGCTTCTCCCGAATGAGTTTGACCTTTTTTACGTAGCCGCCTGGGTGGCGCGCACGAGCCCTTTTTTCGGCGATGAGGCTGTTGGCGGCGACTATGTCCAATGTCTTGCCGTCATGGAAATGGACTCGGAACGCAGGAAGGCTGACTTGATCAGTTTTCGTGTCCATCAAAACAAATCCTTCTGCGCTGGCGCGGCCTGTTGTGCCGGGGCATGGTTGGTGACGCGCGGCCGCCACTCGAAGAAGCCGAGTGCGCCTTTGACGGGAATGGGAGTGTCGAGGAGCCGCTGATCCTTCAGGACGAAGCCGAAGCGGCCGAAGAACCACGGACTACCGCTGCGGGTGACGCAGTCGACGATGGTGGCGGTACCGATGATCGCCCCGAAGGTGAGACCTTCAAGCGCGACCTTCTCGTGTGTCGGCGGCTTCGGGCGGCCTACATGTTCGTGCAGCACCTCGAGGTAGTCTTCGCGATCTTCCTCGAAGTTGCGTTTGTTAAAGGCGCTTGCATGAATGCAGATGGGGCCACGAATTGCGGTGCGCCACTTGCGGTTCTCAATGTCCTTCCAGCCGGCGGCGCATGCATGAGCCCAGGGCTGGCGGATTGAAAGCGCGAGGCGCGGGAGGTCGAGTGGGGAGAGGATCATAGCAGGCCTCACACACGCATCGGCATCAGAACGATGAGGTTTTCACGGCTGCCGCCGACACTGCGGAGCACGGCCGGGTCACCCGATGAGCCGAGGCCGATTTCGAAGCGGTCGCCCGGCAGATGCGCGAGCGCGTCGGCGACGTAGCGGGCGTTGAAGCCGATCGACAAATCTGCTTGCCCTTCAAAGGTGACCTCGTCCTCCGCTTCACCGGCGTCCGGATTGTTCACGATCAGCTTGAGGACCTGCTCGCCGAAACTGAAAAGCACGGCGCGACCGCGGTCGCCGCCCGAGACCGTGGCGACACGGTCGATGGAGGTGGATAACGCCTGCACATCGATCGTCGCGAGCATTTCGTGTTGCGTGGGAATGACGCGCTGATAGTCGGGGAAGGTGCCGTCGATGAGCTTCGAGGTCAGCGTCGTGTCGCCGGCGGCTATTCGGATTACGCTATCCGATACCTGAAGATGGATCGGGCCTTCCTTCGGCAGGATCTTCGAGATGACCTTGACTGCACCGCGGGGAATGATCACGCCAGGCATTGCGGCGTCGGTCTCAGTGCGAATGATCCGCTTCGAGAGGCGGTGCCCGTCGGTGGCAACGAGGCAAACGCCGTCCTCGACCGGGTGTGTGAAGATGCCGTTGAGGTAATACCGGGTTTCCTCTGTCGACACGGCAAAGCCAACATCCGCGAGCGCGGCCGCGAGTTCGGCGGCCGGCAGCGTGAGGGTGTAGGGGAGTTCCCCGACCTTCATCGTTGCAAAGTCGTCTGCCGGCAGGACAGGCAATTTGAAGCGCGATCGGCCCGCCTTCAGCGTCACGCCCGTAAGGCCATTCGTACGATCCGGCAGAATGGCAACGTCTGCGCCGTCCGGCAGTTTGTTTACGATGTCGGAGAGCGTCCCGGCCGGGACAGTAAAGGCCTCAAAGTCGCTATCGACCTCGGCCGAGAAGCGGACCGTGGCTTCGATGTCGAGATTGGTGAAGCGCGCGATCAGCTTGTCGCCGCTGGTGCTGTCTTTTTCGAACAGAACGTTCTGCAGGATCGGGATCGTGGACCGTCGTTCGACGACACTGTTGGTAATTGCGAGGGCCGAAGCCATCGCTGCTTTCTCAGCCTTGAACATGGGGAACCTCGGGGAAAGAGGCAGCGCCAGGCGCCGCCCGGGCTGATCTCAATCAGGCGCTCGGCATTTCGGGCGTGCCCTGGAAGTGCGGCAGCTCCGTCTCGTGGGCGACGCGTTCCAGATCGCGCATCACCTGCTGGGTGATATGCACGTCCGGTCGGTAGAGCTGGCAAATCCAGAGGACCTTGCCGCCGGAGACGCGGTAACGCAGCCGCACCGGAATGCGCGTCGGGTCTCCCATGAAAAACGGGGCGATCGAGAGGATGAACATGCCGGGCACGGTGAGCTTGTTGCCCTGCGCGTCGCGATGCTCCTCGTCCCAGGTGATCTCGCCTTCGCCACTTTGCAGAACAACGTTGTTCTTGACGCGGGTCTCGGCATGCACCTGCAGGCCGCGGGAGAGGGCTACGAGCTCGTTGGGATAAGCGACCTTGAAGCCGAACTTGCCTCGGAAGTCCTCGGCCTCGAAGCTGTCGGGCGCGGAAAGCTCGGCGATGTGGTCTTCGATGAACTCTGCGAATTCCACCTGCTCGAGCGGCTTGCCGTTGATCTTGACCCAGGCCTTCCATTCCTCCGATAGCGGGAATTCATAATGGGCCCGGTGCTTGCCGTTGTCCGCGAGGCCGCCGTTCTTCGCTTCGTGGTAGTCGAAAACGGCAGTGATGGATGGCTTCTCCCAGTTGGTCTCGGCGAAGATGGCGCTGTGCTCGGTCTTATGGCGATCGATCAGGGAGATGAGACTCTCGAGCGTCGCCACCTTCGCGGTTCCGCTCTTGCGACGCGGATGCTCGCGGTAGCGCTCGAAGAGATCCGCAACGCTCGATACAGCTCCGGACTTGCGGTCGACGAATACAGGGATGGTTGACGGTACGCCCGGGATAGCGGTCGAGAGCGACAAGGTCGCAATCTGCGAGCCGGCGCGGTCGGACAGATCATGGATCGCGGCGATATCGAGAGCGGCGCCAGGCTTGTTCTGCGTTTCAGTCATTTTTCTTTCCTTTTGGAGCTGGAGAGGGGATCAGGCGCGCGAACGTTCGCTGACGTCGCGCGGGCCTGAAAACATGTCGTGCTGCTGGGGATGCTCGGTCGAGAGCGCGCCGCTTTCGGTGACCCAATAGACCGACGACTTCCGCGCCCGTTTCGGGGTCTTGGTAGTGATGTCGGCATTGATGGTGACCATGCCGTTGGCGACCGCGAAATCGAGCTTTAGGGTCAGGTTGCCCTTGTGCACGACCTTCGGATTGTCTTCGGACATGGCGCCGAGCTCGCCCAATGTCTCGACGAGCTTCGTGCTCATTTCCTGATTGAGTTCGCCGCCCTCGAGCATGCCGATGAGCGCCTGACTGTCTCGAATGATCTTCATGGAAGGTCCTCTGCTAGAACGGGATATCGTCATCCAGCTCACGGCTGGAGGACTGGGATGATTGGGAGGAGGAGGAGGAGGAGGAGCGGCCGGCGGCTCGATCGCCGTCGATGCCATAGTCTTCGGCGCCATTGCCGCCGGCGCGATAGCCGGAGCCCTCGCGGCGACCGTCAAGCATGGTGAGTGTGGCGTTGAAACCCTGCAGGACGATCTCAGTCGAGTATCGGTCCTGGCCCTGATTATCCTGCCACTTGCGCGTCTGGAGCTGCCCCTCGACGTAGACCTTGGCGCCCTTCTTCAAGTAGTCCTCGGCAATCTTTGCGAGGCTCTCATTGAAGATGACGACGCGGTGCCACTCGGTCTTTTCCCGACGCTCGCCGGACGTTCGGTCGCGCCAGGTTTCCGAGGTCGCGATGTTGATTGTGGCGATGGGCCTGCCATCCTGAGTGCGGCGCACTTCCGGGTCGCCGCCGAGATTGCCGATAAGAATGACCTTGTTGACTGAACCTGCCATCGGTCACCTCGATGATCTGGCCGCACCGGCGGTGGCCGCCTGGCCTATGACGCGCCCCTCGCCGATGAGGCGATAGGCAAGCTTTCGAAATTCCTCCTCGGCCTTCATCGGCGCCCATGGTTTGATGGCGCTGGTGAGGTTCGGCGGTTTCGATTTCGGGAACTGTTCGCCGGCTCGGGCGCCGAAGAGCGCAATTGCCTCGGCGCGGCACATCCTGGCGTCCATCGATTTCACCAGCGCCGCCTGCTTTTGCGTCCAAGCCTCGGGACCGGGCAGGCCGGCGGCGTAGTAGATCACCTCGTCCCAGGCGGACTTGCAGGTCGCCACGGCGTCAATCATCCGCTCTTCGCCATAAAAGTGGTGGGAAGCAGATGAATAGAGTTCCTGGGATGGCCGCGACTGGTCGCCGACAATGTACTCGTGGCCGTCATGCAGAAGGAATAGCGCGCCTTCGGCAGGTGAGCCGCCTTCATTGATGATTGCCTGGGCCCCCATGACGGAGTGCTGAGCAACCGAGAATGCCACGCCTGGATTGCGGCCGTCGAAGCGCGCGATCTTCGACAGCACGTTGCCCATTTCGAGGAAGCACACGACTTCCGGCCGAGGATCTGCGATGTCGATAACCGATCCGTCAGGGGCAAAAGACCAGATCGGCTCAGGGGAAAGACGCATGGCTGCGGTCATCCTCACCTCCGGTCAGCAGAGGCGATGCGGCGATCGAGATCGACGAGCGCGTCAGTTACGCCGTGTCCGAGCCAGCCGATCGACATGCAGGTCACGGCAAAGACCACGAGGACAACTCGATAGGTCCAGATGGGTGTATCGCGGATAGTGACCTGCCGCGGAGCGCGGTCCGCAAAGGGTGTGAAGTGATCCATGATCAGGCCACCCGGCGTTCGTAACGGCGGGCAACGCGCTCTATGACGGCTGGACCGTCCCGCTGGATTTCAGCGTCACTGAAGCCGCGCTGGCGAAGGTCCTTCTCGGTGCAGCCGGGACCGATCGCGAGAACGATATCTTCCATGGAATGCATCCGCTGGGCGCGGGTAGTGCCAAGTGCAACAAGCATGTGCATCTCCGGTTTGAGGGGTTTAGAGCCCTTAGGGTCCGGAGCGACTGCAACCGCCGCGATCCCTAGGGATGGCGGCGAAGATAATTCGGTATATGTACCACGTCAACAACGAATAGGTACATGTACCGATTTTTGTTTAAGCCAAAAGATTGCGCAGTTTGGTATGAAAACCGCTTCTGGTTTTGATTCGGCAATAAAAAACCCCGCCGGAGCGGGGTTGAAGTCGAGGCTCGGAGCGGCTCTCACATGTCTATGTAGGATCTTCCGACGCGACCGAAGACGCGAGGTATGTTGCCCTCTTCTATGAAGATCGGCTCATGGTTATGGTTCGTCGATACCGGCTCGAAGCGGGTCGGGCTCTGGCGATACCTCTTGTATGTCGCGCCACCTTCGCCGTCCTCGATCACATAGCAGGCGTTCGGGATGAGCCGTTTGTCGCGACGGTTGACCAGAATGATCGACTCGGGCGGGGAGATCCTATCCATAGAATCGCCGTCGACTTTCAAGGCCACCCACTCGCCTGGCGGAAGGCCAGCAATGACAATTTTTTCAAAGTCATCCGTCGGCATGACCGCGTCCGATGCGGCGAAGGCGCCGGCGCTCACCCACGAGATCTTTGGCACAGTCAGTGTCAAAGAGGTATTGGGCACATCGTCGAGCTCCTCCGGACCCGCTTCATAGGCGAGCCATTCCGGAGTGGTACGCAGGGCTGGAGCGATGAGGCTCAGGGTCTCGATGCGCGGCATGGCGCCGCGGCGCCAGTTGCGGATCGTCCCGACCTTGGCGCCTGCTGCTTGCTCTGCAGCGTGCTCCGACAGCCCGAGCTTCTCGCGGCGAATGCGCACGCGGTCGAGGATTTGTTCAAGTGTGTTCGTGGTCACCATTGCATCCATATCGGTAAATATACCGCATTTGAGAAAAATTGCGATGGGTACATAGACCGTTGACAATTCGGTATATGTACCACATAAGGGCTACATGAAGATCATCGACACTCTACTTTTGGTATCGGATGCCTTCTGCGCCTCTACGGGGATCGCAGAAGCGACGCTCTCTTCGCGCGTGTTCAATGACGGCAAGCGACTTGCCGCCGTACGGGCCGGTAAGGATATCGGTGCCCGGCGTGTCGAACGTGCGATGCGCTGGTTTTCCGAGAACTGGCCGGAAGGCGCTGATTGGCCCCTTCCTGCTGCTCGCCCTGCTTCTGTTCTGGAGGCTGCGGAATGAACATCCCGCTCTCAGATTTGCGGCGAGGATTTGGCCCCTGCGCCTCGCTGCAAGGCGGGAGCCGCGCAATCCTCCCGCGCGCTCCCGCCACCGTTTTCCGTTCTGCGTACCCATGCGGTCCTCCGTGATCTTCTGACGGACTGAACCTCTCACCTTCATACCTTTCCCACACTGGGAAAACACGCCGGGATTTCCCGGCGCGGGAAACCTTTTGCCTTTCGAGAGACAGCAATGACGAACGAGACATTGACGAATGCCTGGTTTCATCGCCTGAAGGCGGCTACTCGCATGCTGATCAAGCTCAATGGTGGCATCGAGGCGTGCGCGGAGCTCACTTCACTATCGAAGAGTCAGATCGGCCGCTGCAACAGCGATAAAGATCCCGACCTCCTGCCCATCCCTAGTGTCATCCGCCTAGAAGCGGAGTGCGGCAATCCGGTCGTCACCCGTGCCATGGCGGAGCTCCACGGTTGTCAGCTCGTGAATCCCGATGAACAGGGCCACGACGACCGGTGTCTCATGCGCGACAACGCCGAGATGCAGCAGCGGAACTCGGAATTTCAGTCAGGCCTTTATTCGGCGGCCGGCGACAACGTCATCACGCCCAATGAGGCATTGCGCTCACTGCGCGACCTGCAATCTCTCAAGCAGAAAATCTCCGATGTCGAAACTGGCCTGACCGACGTGATCGCCAAGGGTGGCCAGAGGGGTGATCTCAAGCTCGTCTATGGAGGCGAGCAATGATCGAGATCCTCGATGGCCGCGTGCGCCTCAATATTGGCGATTGCCTCAACGTTCTAGTCGGAATGCAGTCGGATAGTGTTGATTGCATAGTGACGTCGCCGCCCTATTGGGGCCTGCGTGACTATGACGTAGAGGGTCAGATCGGCCTGGAACCGACGCTTGGCGAACACCTCGAAGTTATGGTCCGAGTGTTCGAGGAACTCCGGCGTGTTTTGAAAAAGACCGGCACATGCTGGGTCAACTACGGCGACTGCTACGCCACAAAGCCTAACGGCAAGTCTGCAGCCGCATACAAGGCGGAAGGCTCTGACGACCGTACATTCAGGGATAAGCCGTTTTCGACAGTCGGGCCTATCCATCGCGACAAGCGTTCCGGTTCTCGTTGGGGCGGCGGCAATAATCCATCAGGCGGCTATCTGAAGGGGAAGGATCTATGCATGATCCCCAACCGCCTAGCTATCGCTTTGCAGGATGCGGGTTGGTGGGTTCGTTCCGAGATCGTATGGGGTAAAACCAATCCCATGCCGGACAGCGCTAAAGACCGGCCCGGGACGGCCCACGAGAAAGTCTTCCTTCTCACGAAGTCGGCGCGCTACTGGTACGACAGCGAGGCTGTTCGATTCCAGCTTTCGCCTAAGATTCTCACGGCCCACGGGACCGTCCGGAACGACGTAGACGACGATGGATTCGGCAAGGTGAAGAAATCGAACATGGCGCGATCTATGCCAGTTCGAAAGCCGCGCGAGACTCCGATCGCGGCTCTGACACCACGCCATTCGGGTCACATCAATCACACCGGAATAAATGCAACGCCAAGGGGCGAGGGGCGCAATCTGCGCAACTATGAGCCCGCCCCCCTGATCGTCTGGCCAATCGCTACGAAGCCGTTTTCAGAGGCCCATTTCGCGACCTTTCCACCAGAGCTAGCCGAGCGCTGCATTCTGGCAGGTTGCCCGAAAGGCGGTCTTGTCCTCGACCCGTTTGGCGGCGCTGGCACCACGGCTCTTGTTGCGCTTCGCCATGGCCGACGGGCGGAATTGATCGAGCTCAATCCCGAATATGCAGAGATTACGCGTCGGCGGATCGAAACGGAATGGCGCGTGGCACCGAGGTCGCAACAGGCTGCAGATCACGGACCGTTGTTCGCGGGCGGTGCCGCATGAGCGAGCACGTCCGCCTGTATATTGTGACCGACGATCCGGCGAAAGCATCTCTCGACGTGCTTGGCTGCTTTCTGTCCGAAGTTCCTTCCTTCATCCGGATCGTCACTGATGCCGCGGAAGTCTCAGGCATTCCGTCCGGCTCGCGGTGCCTTGGATACTGGTGCGCCTGGAACAGTCGTCGCCTGAGCGACGCGCAGCTCGCATGGGAGGAGCTCCGATCTTTCGAAAACCGACGGCTTGAAGGCGTCAGCGAGGCCTTCTTCTCGCGCATTGACGAATGGAACACCAAACGCCGCCAGGCCGAGAGCGACAGGCTCGCTTCGATCGTCGCCGAATACGCCATTCACGAGTCGCAAGGCGGTCCGCCCGCCGAAAATCCCCAGAAACAGAGGTGGTTCTGATGTTGCTGTTCGCCGAGATTGCACTCGATGCGGCCCGCTTTGCCGCGATGGCGCCGGAGCTTCGAACTGAGGCCGTCCTGCTGGCAATGGAGCGTGGCAAAACCGCCGCGGAGATAGCGAGAGCGGTTGGCTCCACTGCATCCGAAATCCGTCAGATCGCAAGCGCGACATATCTCTTCCAGCTGAGCACGGATCGGACCATGGCTGCCGACGTCGAAGAAGAGCGACCGAAGCACACGGGCGGGCGCCCTTCTGGCACTGGCACGGCGTTCAAGATCCTCGATCTTCTCACCGAGGCCGGAGACAACGGTCTCGCGGCGAATTCAGAATCCTTGGCGAAGACACTTTCCGTCTCCGAGCGTCAGGTTCAGCGCGCCATGAACCGCCTGCTCGGCGAAGACTTTATTGTTCGTCTGAAGGCCCCCTCCGGAAAATCCCCGGCAGTCTGGACCATCACGGCGGATGGCAGGACTGTCAGAGACGAGGTCGCGGCGAGGCAGGCTCGATGAGAGAGGGAGCAGCTCGCATTCTCCTCGTCGTCGCCCCGTCGATCATCGAGTGCTACCGCACGGTGCAGTATTTCGGGATCGACCTCGGCGAACACGCCGGGCAGCTCCGATACATCAGCCGGCCCTACTCGCTGATCGGTTGGAAACGGGGCACACCCTTCGTCACCCGCGACCGTGACTCCTGGTCCACCGAAACCGGCATTGCACTCGATCAGGCGCTTTGGGCGCTGACCCGATCGGGCCAGCTTCGTATCGCCGGCGAACACGACCTGGTGCCGCTGCGCCCGTGCTTAGTGGCCGCGGCTCTACCCAAATCGAGCCCAATTCCGAGGATTTCGCAAGGATGAGCGTGAGCATCGATGAATTTGTTGAGCGCGCAAAGGCGGTTACCGTCTCTCAGGCCGCCGCGCTGCTGGGCTACAAACTCGGCAAACAGGAGTATGCGGGACCATGTCCAAGATGCGGGCAGGGCAAGGATCGCTTCTCGATCAATGCGGGGAAGCAGGTCTTCAATTGCCGCAGCTGCGGCGGAGGCCGGGATGGCATAGGCCTTATGGCGCACGTCCATGACCTCGATCTGAAGTCGCGGACAGGGTTTCTGGAAGCGTGCTCTGCCGCTCTTGGCAATGAACCGATACCCGAAGGCGGAGAGCGCGAAACCGATGAAGAGCGGTCGGCTCGCTTGGCGAGGCTCGACAATATCAAGGCTCAAGCTGCGAAAGATACGCAAGAAGCTGCAGAGAAGCAGGCGGCCTATCGTGAGCGCGAGGTCAACAAGGCGCGTGGCATCTATCTCGGCGCCACCCTGATAACCGCTGAGCATGGAGGCGTGTTGCGCGAGTATCTGCGCCGGCGAACCGGCTTTGCGATGCCGCAGGGCGTTTTTGAGAATATCCGTTTCAGCGCCAGGCACACCTACTGGCAGAGGGATGAGTTCGGACGGCAGGCGGAGCATTACTGCGGGCCGGCTATGATTGCTCCCTTCGTCACGCTGGAAGGCAGGATCACAGGCTGCCACGAAACGTGGATCGACCTTTCCTGCGGCCCCAAGTTTCGGCCCGATCTCGGCCTGGACGAGAAAGGAAGCCGGCTCGCGACGAAAAAGATGCGCGGCACGAAGAAGGGCTCGCTCATCCCCATCCATGGCGGCATGACCGCCCTTCGCTGGGTGATCGGCGAAGGAATCGAGACCGTTGCTGCTTTCGCCTCGGCCGAGGGCTGGCGGGCGGACACGTTCTATTGCGCTACGGGCGACCTCGGAAACCTGGCCGGCCCGGCAGATCGAGAATCGTGGTTCTACCACGACACGATCAGCAAGGAGGATGCGAGCGGCCGCGCGATGCCAGTCCGTGTTCAGGGGCCGGTACCGAAGGCCGATCAGCTTCCTACCGATGCGGTGCAGGCGCCATCACACGTGTCGGAGATCCTTCTCCTTGCCGACGGCGATAGCGAGCCGGTTGCCACCGCGGCTGCCATGGTCCGCGCTGAAACGAGGCTCGCCGCACCGGATCGACTGGTCCACACGTGCTGGCCGCCGGCTGGGGAGGATTTCGCCAGTGCGATCTCCAAAGCGATGTTCCTGGAGGCCGCAGAGTGAGCGATACGAAATCGAAGTCAGGCATTCCGGAGACTGTACGCCGGATGATCGCGCTCGCGGGCGCCCAGCGTTCGGGATATGCCGGAAACCCGGACCCTTTGATCATTAGCGAGCCGGAACACGAGACAGAGCCCCTTGTGCTCTCGCCGGAGGAAATCCGCGAGGAATGCAGCCGTGAGCCGGAAACCGACATCGGCAATGCGAGAAGACTGCTGACGCGGTTCGGCGACAAGATCATGCACGTCACCAATGTCGGTTGGCACGGCTACACCGGAACTCGGTGGCTCGAGGATGCGTCCGGCGCCGTCGTTCGCGCCTTTGCCCATCAGACGGCCGAGGCAATTGATGACGAGGCGATTAACCTCGACTGCTCCCTAGACGAGCAGGCGAAGATCGAGGCCGGTCGACTAGCGCTGGCAAAGATGAAGGACATGGGGAAACCGCCCTCGGTTAGCGCGGAGGTTGATGACGAGCGCGTCAAGGAACTCGACAACCTGATCACCGAAATGGTCGAGGCGGAGAAGGCGAAGATCCGTATGGGGTCGCCGAGCAAGAAATGGGATGACGAGGAGCATGCCGAGTTTCAGCGGCTCAAGGACGTGATCAAGGTCGGGAAGCAGGCCGAGCGTGAGAAGAAGAAGATGCTCGATGCCACTTCCTCATGGACCGCAGAGCAATACGAGGAATATGCGAAGCTTTCCGATATCGTCGATGCGATGGACAAAGTTCAGGGAGATCGGGCCGGGCGTATCTCGTCGCGCCACAATCATGCGAAGAGCTCGGCCGGGACGTCGAAGATCAACAACATGCTTACCGAGGCTATCCCCTATGTGAGCAAGGAAGTGAACGATCTCAACCGCGATCTATATGCCGTGAATTGCCGCAGTGGCACGTTGCGCTTCTTCTGTGCCGAGGCGGATGGGCCGCGCATGTGGCAGGTGCGATGTGACCGGCATCGATCATCGGACTTCATCTCCAAAGTGGCCGAGGTCGACTTTGATCCTGCCGCGCAGGCGCCGCTCTTTCAGCAATTCCTCCAGCGCAGCATGCCGAACCCGGATTATCGGGCATTCCTTCAGCGGTACGCCGGATATTGCCTGCTGGGGATCACGGTCGAGCAGTGCCTGCTGTTCTTCTATGGGGCCGGGCGGAACGGCAAATCCACATTCGTCGACCTGATGGTAGACGTTTTGGGCGATTATGCCGTGTCGATGTCAATCGACAGCTTTGCCGGCGACAGCAAGCGTGCTGGCGCGGAGGCTACGCCCGATCTTGCCCGCCTCCCTGGTGCGCGCCTCGTAGCAGCCTCGGAGCCGGAAATGGGTGTCCACTTGAAGGACGCCCTTATCAAGACCTTGACCGGCGGCGAGCCGATCGCCGTGCGGCGGTTGCATCAGGACTTCTTCGAGCTGGTGCCGCAGTTCAAGATTATCCTGTCAGGGAACCATAAGCCCATCATCCGCGACGACAGCGACGGTATCTGGCGCCGCGTCCACCTGGTGCCATGGGAGGTGCAAATTCCTGAAGCGGAGGTCGATCGAGATCTTCCGAGAAAGCTGAAACAGGAGAAGGCTGGCGTCCTTGCCTGGATGGTCAAGGGAGCGCTGGATTACCTGCAGAGAGGCCTGCAGGTGCCCGAAGGCGTCACGGCAGCAACCGCAGAATACCGGGAGGAGAGCGACCCGATCGGAGCCTTCCTGCGGAACGCCTGCCATGTAACCGGCAAAGACATCGATCGCGAGACGCCGGAAGAGCTGTTCAATGCCTATGTGCGATACGCCAAGCGCGAGGGCCTCTCGGAGTTCAAGCAGGCAACCTTCTCGAAGCGACTGCCAGACCAGACACGTAAGAGCTGGAAAGGGCAGGACGGGCTAATGCACCAATTCCGTAAAGGGAAGAGCGGCACGACCGTCTATTATGGCATCGTGGTTCGCGATGAATTCCGCTCGACAGGGCAGGGAGAGGCGGCCGCTTCGCCTCCGCCCGGCCGATTTGCCAGCGATGAACCCTTCCCGGAGGACTTCTGATGCGCTATGCCGGAAAAACCCGGACCCTTTGTGGTGATTTGCGGCCATCGCGAGCTGCATCGTCCCCGCCAAAATTTCTTCGGTGGGGCGGAAAACGGGACGATAGGGACGATAAAATTCAGCGTCCCTGCTTTGCGTCCCAATCAAAAGGTGCGGAATTTCAACGACTTGCGACGGTAGGGACGCTAGGGACGGAAATCCCGGGTTCTTATGATGCGCGTAAGAAAAGTGCATTGAAAATTTCTCATCAATAAAAAACTCCCAACAGCATCGCATGTGTATGCGTAACTCTAAATTACCGTCCCTAGCGTCCCTACCGCCCCTATCATTGAAAATTGGTCAATGTTTTCAATGAACCAGGGAAATCAGTTTGGGACGGAAACTTCCGAAATAGGGACGGAAACCGGAAATTTGGGACGCAAGGACCCTCGTCATGAAAAAACTCGGCATTGAAGAGCTTCTCACCTGGGCGTTCACGCAGGAACTGTGCAAGGTCGGGGCGACTGGAGCTTCTCCGGTAGGCTTCAGCCAGGCGTGGAGCCTGATGGTCGAAATGGCGTCGCTTGGCACGCTGATCGATCGCAGCCCGAACAGCTATGGCGTGATCCCTGATTTCATCGTGACGGATGACCCTCATCCTGACGCGCTGCTGGTCGGCGACGCGGTGAAGTCCCTTGCGCGCCGGGGCGGTTTCGAGATTGCCGAGGGATGGAACCCCTTTCCGGAGTGGAGCGATGAGCTTGGCCTGATCGCGGCCGACGTTGCAGCCGCCACCCGGCAGGCTTTGTCGAGGCGGGACGCTATGAACGGTCGTCACGTCGTCAGCCTCGTCGCAACGCATGCCATCCTGAAGGCCGGGCCGGATTGGCACGCCGACGAGCCGCAGGTCCGTATGGTCATGCATCGCGGCAAGCCCGCCTGGTTCGTGCAGGCTAAGGCGAAGGACAGCTTCGGCAAGATGCGTTGCTTTGAAGCTGACGGCTACGACCAGCGCCAAAAGCGACCCATTAAGGGCGCCTACCGAAAATACGAGCTGTCGCACTCGCTGGTGTCCGCTGCGCTCTCCAGACTGGACTGGCAACTGTGGCAGGACGCGCTTCTGGTGCTATATACCGAACTTAAGGAGCGCTTGTCGGTCGTTGATTTGCTGCCCTTCGTTCCGAACCGGCAGCCATGGGTGCGAAATGCACGTGCGGCTTCTTCCTTGCAACACATTGAAAACACCTAGCTTTTTTCTCGAAATCACCCCTTGAATTGCGTCAGTCGGTTGACATACCTTCGAGCCTACAGAATTCGGTACATGAACCCGCTTCGGCAAACGCCGGGCGGGTTTCGCATTTAGCGATGGAGGCGGCCATGCACCCCGGCGCTGTAGTGGCGCCAGACGAGAGAAGCCGATGATGGATGCTCAGATCAAAGTCGATCTTCGGCAGTTCAATCGATCCCTGACGGATATCGAGCGAAAGCAGCTTCCCTATGCCATCATGCTCACGCTGAACGAGACGGCCAAGGGTGGTCGCCTCGAAGTCCAGCGCGAGATGGATCGGGTCTTTGATCGGCCCACCCCTTACGCAAAGCGGGGCGTCGTCTATGACCGTGCATCGCGGCAGAACCTGAGGGCGGCGGTTGTCGTCACCGGTGACCGAACCAAGGGCGGCTTGCCTGCAACGGCATTCCTCGGGCCGCATATCGAAGGCGGCATGCGTACCCACAAGGCCTTCGAGCGGCAGCTCGTCGACCGCGGATTGATGCAGCGGAACCTGGTGGCCGTGCCAGCAAAGCGGGCGCCGCTCGATCGCTACGGCAACATGACGCAAGGGTTCCTCAACCGCGTCATGGCCGACCTGCAGATCGACTATCGTGGTGCTGGTGCGACCCGTACCCGCACATCATCGTCGCTCAAGCGGAACAAGAACTACAAGAACGCGCGGTTCTTCGTGCCGAAGCAGCCGTCGCACCTCTACCCGGGCGTTTACCAGCGAGATCCGGCAACGAACGCCATCCATCCGGTGATCCTGTTCGTGCCTCAGGTCTCGTATCGCATCCGTCTTCGCCTGCGCGAAGTCGTCGAGCGGTATGTGGTCGCTAACGTCCACGATCATTTCGCCATCGCCTTCCAGCGGGCGGTTCGGACGGCCCGATAGGCCCTCCGGCGGTTCGCGGGTCCTTCCTGGCATCCGCCCGCCTGCGGGTATTTGGCACGGCGAAGGTTGCCCAGTCTGGGCGATTTTTTGAAGCCTAAAGTCAGAGCCTAAACTAAAGAGCCGGGCTAAAGAACGAGCGTTCCTAAAGATGAGCCTTGCAGCTGACATCATGACGAAGAGCGCGTTTGCGGCTCATGTCGGCGTCAGTGCCGGGCGCATCTCGCAGTACATCGCCGAGCGGAAGATCTTCGGTGAAGCGCTCGAAGGCGAGGGGCGGAACGCGAAGATCCGCGCATCGGTTGCGGTCGAGCAGCTGCGCAAGACCCTCGACCCGTCGCAGCGGTTCGGAGCGAACGGCGCGGCGACGCGATCGCCGCCGGCACCATTAGCTTCCGAGCTGTCGTTCGATGGGCCGGAGAAGCCGAAGGCGCCTTTAAAGCCGACCGTCATCGTCGACCCGTTCATTGACGAGGTCGCGGCCGAGAAGCTGAAACAGCAAAAGATTACCACCGCGCGCATGGAGCGCGAGGAAGCGCTCGAGCTCGGCCGGTACATGCTGACCGACGATGCCCGGCGAGAGATGGTCAAGGCCGTGGCCGAGGCGTTCAAGGTCATGGAGCAGGCCATCCCCGAGATGGCGAAGGCGATTGCCGCGCAGTTCTCGGTGTCGACCCATGATGCGACCCATGTGCTGCTGAAGGGGTTTCGGGACCATCGAGCCAAGAAGGCGCGCGACTTCGCCGACGCAGCGGCCGAGTTGGACGAGCATGTCGAGGACGAGCAGCAATGACCGTGTTGTTCAATCCCGAGCGGCTGGCTCTCAGCGTGCTGGCCGAGATCTGCGAGCCGCCGCCGGCAGTCGATTATCTCGACTGGGCGAAGCGGAACATCGTGTTCTCGGAACGCATCACGGACCATCCGGGGCCGTACAACGAAGACCTGGTGCCGTTCTTCTCGGAGATCCTGCGAGCGTTGTCGCCGGAAGATCCGTGCAACATCGTCAGCCTGGCGAAGTCGGCGCAGATCGGCGGTACCATCTGCGCCAACATCTTCACGCTCGGCTCGCTCGACATGGCGCCCGGCGATTTCCTCTATGTCCACCCGACGGAGGAGAACGCCGCGCGCTGGTCGAAGACGAAGCTGATGCCGCTGGTGCGCGAGATGCCCGCCATCGCCAAGCTGTTCTCGCAAAACAGCCGCGATGCGAGCAACTCGGTGCTCTACAAGGAACGCATCGACGGGCGCGGCGCCATCCAGGCCGCCGGCGCCAACTCGCCGGCAGGCCTGTCGATGATCTCGCCGCGAAAGCAGGTCCAGGACGATCTTGCCAAGTGGCAGATGAACGAGGCCGGCGATCCGGAGGTCCAGGCGGACAGCCGCAGCAAGGCGTTCTTCAACGGCAAGATCTTCAAGATCTCGACGCCGATGGTGTCGCCGGGTTGCAAGATCACGTCGAACTATCAGGAAGGGACGCAGGAGACCTACCACGTCCCGTGTCCGCACTGCCACGAGCTGCAGGAGCTGCGCTGGGAGAACATGCGGGATCACATCGATCCCGCGCATCCCGAGCAGGCGCATTTCGTCTGCATCCATTGCGGCTGCGAGATCCACGAGCACCATCGCGAATGGATGGTGAAGCCGGAAAACGGGGCGAAGTGGGTCGCCAAATATCCGGAGCGCGGCCGCCGCCATCGGTCCTTC
>Ga0315914_1005692_pt1 | contig 18022 bp, 12 predicted proteins | sample MpolenodulesMG_FD_203920 | JGI IMG/M metagenome (GOLD analysis project Ga0315914, IMG submission 203920) | Medicago polymorpha root nodule microbial communities from Los Angeles, California, United States - elongated nodules | ecosystem: Host-associated > Plants > Roots > Nodule | place: USA...
ATTGAGTAGTTAATGTATCTGGTCTACATTGTAAAGCAGATACATTAATTATTCAATGAACTTAAAAAAAGAATCTTTTCTTATATTTGAGACCGGAGGGAGTAAATATACGGGGATAAGGTTGGAACATCAGACACCCTACTTCGCCACGTTTAAATTAAAATGTGTGAGCTCCAGCTAATAGGCTACTTCACCAATAAAAACAAAACAAATTATTCCTTCAAGTGAAAGAATAAATACAAAAATATGGGTCTTGATAACCGGTGTCCTGAAACATTGGTTTTTGATAAAGTAGTTTAGTGGTTAGAAATTCACTTTTTCAAGATTAATAAGTGGGGGTGTTCGGGTTCGAACTCTGACCCCTGCATATACTATAATGCAATGTCTCTACCAACTTACCTAAGTTCATAGAGACAATTGTTAAAAAATAGAAATTTTTCTTGAAAATAAAAATTGTAACTTTTTATCAAGTAATAATATACCACTTTTTAATAAAAACTTACTTATTTTGTATACATAATTAGCCCTTGCAACACTGCTTAACATTCTCTAAAAATATTGTTTTGAAAAATGATGATTCAACTGTTTTTTAAAAATAATGATGATTCAATTTTTAATAAAATTTTTAAAAATTAAAGTTTTCAATGTAAAATTATTTTCCTTAACAACTTGTTAACATTACCCACTTATATATGTATAAAGGAAATTCTGGTAAAGCTTTTTATCTTCTACTTTTGTTTTTCATTTAAATTACAAAATTTTTTATAATATGATTTTTTCTGTACTTACATATTCAAATAATTGCATTTTTTAATTATCTAAATATATTATATATAAATGAGAGATAGTTATGCAATCCTAATTTCCATATTTTGTCATTTCAGTTTTACCCTTCCATTCATCTGACCATCAATTGAGAGCTTAATTGGTTATCAATGGACAAATTTTCCATATTTTGTCTTGTCATATTCAATTTATATCCGTAAATTCAATCAATGTCATAATTATATGTTGAGTACATCAACGGACTTATATTAATTGCATTGGAATCAATCTCTCAGTATACTCCTAAATCAATGACGAAAATTTCAAGTCTCTAATACAAACATTTTCTCCCACTTATCCTCTCTTCTTCATTGTTTAAGCTCTTCAAAAAAATTATTTCTCCTATAGAAGCTTCTAAGACATAATATGATCTATCAAAAGATTTATTTTTTATTTTTTAAACGAGTAGAAGCGCCTGCAAATCATGATGGATTGACCGTAGAAGAAGACAGTCTTGAACATTATTATGAAAATTTGAACGATGATAATGATTTTGATGTGTCAAATATTGATGTAGACACCAATGACCTGTTTGTCCCTCCTATAGATATTCTTTATGTTAAAATCAAAGACATTTTAATTGAAATAGAGCATATTAGGGAATTGAATCTCACATTTTCTATACACAGGCTTACTAGGTTTTTTTTATATTCTTATTTTCCATAAAGTTTAGTGATCGAGAGACATTTGAAAGAAAATTGTTGGTTCATTCTAAAGATGTGGATAAAGTATATTGTTTTTGTTGTAAATTGTTCATTTCTCAAATATGAGTCACGTGAGTCTTTTAGCAAAAAATGGATTGAATGATTGGAAGCTCTTAAGTGATAAACACTAGTTACTAGCGCGTGCTTCTCATTATCGAGACACGTGCAGTACATGCAGAAGACGAAAATTGAAGAGGTGTCTCATCAAATCACATCATAATTATCAACTACATGCGCTCACGATGTGGACGTCGTACAAAAACGATACATGTATCATGCGCGATACAAAGAAGCAAAGCGACCACAAGGTCACAAGCTCATCGTGCACAACACAAAATCAACATAACATCCACGAAGTCACAAGCTATCACCAACGACCGCGACCCATGAAACAAGTCAATTACGTCATAAAGACAGTAAGAACTTGGGGAGCAACTATTATGGACTGTCATAAAGCCCAATAAAAGTGGCTCAACAAAGTAAAGCCCACGTGACTCAGAGCTGAACACGGGGGAGGTGCACGAGAAGCCTTCTGTGGTCTACCACAAAGGAGTGCTCCCTAATGCAATCTTCACTGTTGAAGTTCTCATTAACGGTCTCTGCAGATGTTGCCACAAATCATGGAAACAATTATCAACCTATTTGCCTATATAAGCTTGACCTTGCGTCACGACCAAGGTACGATTCGTTCACCACTTATTGTGACTATTTGTTACGCATTCAGGAATCAAAATAATTATTACTGTAATTTTTCTGTTTTGTATTTGGTATACAATACAATCGTATTACACATATATTGTTGAAACCTTACAATTAACTCACGTCGATTAACATCTTTAATATAACTACACCTCCGGTCACTATTATAAGCAAAAATTTGCATTTTAGATTTATTCAATTAATTCTGTATATGATCTTTATTATAGACCACATACATAATTTAATGAATGAATCTAAAATGTTGGTTTTGCTTATAATAATGACCGGAAGTGTACATATAAAGATTCATTATTGAGTTAGTAAAAAAAAGATTCATTATTGAGTTGTATTTTCAATGAATATACATTAATTTGTATATTTTCTATTGAAAATTTATGTTTGAATGTGTATTTTTATTAAAAATTCTATTATTTTAATATATCCTATCCTTTCCAACAATTTTTTTTTATCAATATGAGGTCTGGACCACATTTGTATTTAGCATAATAAATACTTGATCCTTAATCCCTCAAATCAAATAAGTGTTCATATTTGAAGGATGGTGAAATGAAAGTGTTCATATTTGAAGGATGGTTGTTGGTTAAAATGATGTGGTATAATAGATGTAATGGATATTTTTATTAAAAAAAAACTTACACGCATTTAATAATTAAAAAAAAGAACCTTGTCGTTTTATAATAAAAAACTGACCTACACTTGATAACTGAGGTGATATTGCAAGCAAAGACTAACTCATGCATTTCCCTAACAGTAGCAGAGTACAATGTAACGCTCATTTGGATTACATGTTAAGTAAAGAATCAAGAACGGCAATGAATCTCATCAACAAATTTCATAAGAAAACGCACGAATAAAGTCATGAAACTACTATATCTCATTGAATGAAGACATTAGAAGACATGTCTATGAGTTTGGGAAAGTGACCATGCAGCAAAGTCAACATAAATTATTCTTAACTAGTTCCTATGGTATTTCAGCCCCCACAAACAAGTCAACATGTTTCCCAGTGCACCCCTAGGGCAAGAGTTGCCCATAATAACCCAACCTTCATGCCTTGTATACATAACTGAAAGGGAACATGGGAATCAAATATCTTCCTAAAACTGTACATGCTAACCACTAGTGTGTCTACCAGAGCCTCATAGAGTAATAAATTAAGCTCCCCCCGTTGTAAATAAAATAAAAGACATGAGGAACAAATCAAACTGAGTATTTCATGATATATGAAGGAGCCTGAAAGTAAATATATCACAAATGCCAACACATTCTCATGGAATCATCAGTATCGCCGCCTCAGATGCAACTTGCATTTTCCAGTTTTATACTGCTACAAATGTACTTGAACAGATGCAAGGTAAGCAGCACATTTGATGTGACATTAAACCCAAAAAACCATTATCATCAGAAGAAATCTCTACACTATCAACTAAGCACTGTCTCTGAGTTCACACGACTACTATTACTGCTCCCAGCATAGCTGTTAAATCCAGCAACAGGTGAAGAGCGCTGAGCAAAATCTAGTAATAACTTTCTCTGCCGGTCATTGGTGTGAGGAAGACTTGCACGTAAGAGCTCAACAGGCATTTCCTTACTAACTACTTTAGCAGCATCTGATCCAATTGCAGCCACATTTTGTTCCCCTTGTATAACCAGTGACTGCATGATACTCTGGTACTTATTCATGCAATACTTCGTGAGAAGATCAAAAAATTCATCAAATGAGCCCTGCCAAAATGAACGATTTCCCAATTTTTTGTTCGAAGCAGCTTGAGAATCAGTTAGAAGTTCGGTAGCGGTCTCGAGAACAGATACTAAAACAAGGGAAGCACCATCTCCAGCAGGACTTCCGAGGGGGCGCAGAGGAGGAGGCTCTGAGGAACAAACCACTGCTGCAAGACAAGCACCAAGAGAACCAAGATCCATTCCTTCGATACACTGACAAACAGCCATAGCGAGATCACTGGCAGTCTCTGCTGCTGCTGAATCAGAGGGGATACTACCGAATAAAAATCTTAAATGACGAAATATAGCCATGCAGACAATCCGCACAAGCTCACTACCAGGATCAAGCAACCGAAGATACTTCGCTAGGAGCTTCCGTCCCTTGGAAATAGATGCTAGTCGTAAGAAGACAAGGTCATCCTTGGCAGTAAGACCAGCTTTGTGTCCATTCTTTCCTAGTGGGTCCACAAGATGAAGTGATGTTGCTAGTCCTTCCAAAAGGACATTCCTTCTTCTTGTGAATTGAGTTCCACCATCTTGTAGAAGATTGCACTTAAGGAAACGATCAATATCATCTACATCGAGGAGAAGACAGAGACCATCCTCAATAGTGATTCTGGCTGCAAACAATGGCTCCTGCTCAAGGGACTTCTCTGAAATAATTCGCTCAGAGCCACCACTGGCAGAGGAGTTTGGAGGATCAACTTCAAGAAGAGGGCGAGGCTGACGAATGGGCAAGTACGAAATCCTCCCTATAGTATCAACCTGAAGAAACCTGTGTGGCTCAGTATTGGCACGGGCTCGTGAAGAAAGATCCTTCATTTTGGTTGGGCAAAATGAAAATTTAAATTTAGCCCCAGAAGGTTTTTTCGCAAGAGAAGCTTGGTGATAATAGTCATCAATATAGGGGTCATTAAAATGAGTAACAGCAGCAAGCTGCATTTTAAGAATACTCTCAATTTCTTCGCTAGACATATACTTGGACCTGAACTGTATTGAACAACTTTCGCTTTTCTGGCTACTGGCATTAGAACCCTGTTGAGAGACCCGATGTTTACGGGTTGATTTTTGTCTATTGATGGATGATCCAGACGGAAGATGGTGATTAAATAAATGAGGCTGTAAACCTGACATTAAGCCAGCTGACGCCTGAACAGGATAATGCAATCTGTGCTGCTGTTGCTGCAACTGAGGCAGTAAGTGAGGAGACACTGATCCATTATGATGGTATAGTTGCTGCTGCAACATATTATTCAGAAAATTATCTCCAAGATACAACCCTGTTTGGTTGACCCATTGATTCTGGATTCGATTATTGAGAGGGGAGCCAGTATTAAATTGGGCCAAGTTTCCACCAAGATGTGGCTCATATTTTGGTCCACCCAAGTGTGATGCAGAATTGAATAGATGAGAGCGATTTTGTGATGACAATGCTATGTGAGCTCCCCCAGCATAAGGAATGTTCAACTGGCCTGTACTGTAATTTGGAGAAGATTGTTGAGACCTACCCCCAGGGGGAGGATAAGAAGTAAATGAAGACTTTGGTGCCAAAATTGGTTCACTCAAAAAACGATGAAGCTCTTGTTGCTTGTCAGGATATGAAGATGTTCTATGCAAGGGCATCGGTCCTTCTATGTGTGAAGTGGAGGAATGTGGATGCGACGACCATCTCCTGTCATCATCAACAGTTTCACTATCATACAACTGTTGATCAAACCAGTTAGGAACAGGTTCACTAGAGCGATGTTGGAGTTGTTGTTGCAGCTGCCGTTGCTGCTCAGGATAGGAAGACGTTCTGTATAAGGGCTTTGATTCTTGTATATGAGCAACAGAAGAATGTGGATGTGAGGACCATCGTTTGCCATCCTGAGAACCTTCGTCAACCCAGTAGGGAAGAACATCATCCCTCTGTGACCATTCAGAAGCAGAGGAATCTGTAAAAAAAATAAAAAAAATATTCGATAAATAATTAAGTGAAGAATGGCAAAAACGAAAAATAAAAAATCAAACAATTGAAGCCAAGATTCCATGCATAAAAGGGGATATAATGCAGCTATAAAGCCTAAATACAAATTTCACTTAGATGCATCGTCTCCAAGTCGAAACTCCAAAATGTTATCTAACAAATTATCCATTAACCTGACTGGTGTATATCTATGTCTCTTAGAGCATCAAACTTCAGGAAGAAAAAAGATTACACACACCTACAGACCTTATGAATGACCACAGAACAAGGCAATTTCCCAGACGAAATATTATTGTTACTGTACACCCCTTCTACCATATTATCGTGGTTACTAAAAACCAAGACAAAACTTGTTGAAATCACTGAGGTATGACCCAACATTTCTCTGACTCTTTCTTTCGGAAATAGAACCTTCTCCACTTGTAAAACCATTAAAACTACAAGCTAGCTTGCAGCACCCACCCAAAGGCTTTCCACTTGTAAAGATACATGTTTGGACAGTTTCTAAATCAATGCTTGTAAACACAGCTTGAGATTTCTTAATAACGTATATGCACGTACATAGAATTTATAGCAGACACCCAAAAGAAACTCGATAAATAACGGTAAAAAGAAGAAACCACGACTACAGATTATTTTTTAAAAAAATTAATAAAATCACAAGAATCTGGTATCACACTGTAACCCAATTTCCCCTTGATTTTGAAGACCCAAAATGACATATTAAGAATTTCACACTCTGCATTCTGAATAGGGAGAAAACCAAGTGTGGTAGGTGTGTCCCGTATAGAGGGGAGAGAAAAAGGACAAGTTATAATGTAAGAATTTTTAGGGTGAGTGCTGACAAATTAACAATGAATTTTAAGTAGGTTTTCAGAAAATAATGTTACAAAAAAATTCTCTGACAACACAGGATTTTAGTAATTGATGTGACACTTTAAAGCCCCAAAGTAGTTTTTAACACATTAAGTTCCCACCCTAAGCACCTCAAGTGCTGAAAAACGTAATTTTACAAAAAAATTGATGAAGATAAATAACAGCTTATTAGATAAAAGAACAAGCAAACAGCTGAATTTATTGTATAATTGCTTACTCACTTTCTCTTGACACCCGATCACCGATAACTCCTGCACTTTTTGGTCCACTAACAATTTTGTTCAACTGAAATATATCAATTTGTTCAATATTAGTATCAGTTTACATAAAATATCAAACAACTTTTGAATCACAGAAAAAATGTGCTAATTGTTTCCAGAACATTAAAGTAAAGGGAAGAGAGAAAATAAAAAGTTAAAACATAAAAACACTCTAGCTTTTTATTGTTTTCTTGTTCTGAAAACTAAATAGATATTAACAAATTTTGCGAATAAACAATTAGAACACACTCAAACAAGTTTTTATTTTGTTATTCTATATTTTTTTTAAAATGAAAATTGTTTTCTATAAAAAAAAAAAAATTTAAAAATGAAAAAACAGAATATAACGTTTTCTGGCTGCTTGAAGTTGCCGGAGTTAGTTAGTAAATTTGGTTCACTATAATCAGGTTCACAATCAAAAACTTGCAAGAAAAATTAACAACAAATTTAAGTGCAATTCAACCAACAGTAAGTTATTGGCCTGCTTCTACAGGCAACACACAGACAATTCCTTATCAATCAAGATTACCACTATCGAAACTGCATTTAAAGCAATTTCACTCAGACACATTGATTGAACAACTCTAGTACATCTTATTATATTTTCAACGTGTTTAGATATCTGTTTTAGAGGATTCCTTATCCTACACTAACTGTACCTTATTTCTATCCTATCTATTTTATTTTTTAATAAAAAGAATACACTATAGTACATAATATGTTTTAGTTAAGAGAAGGCATCCCAAGAAAAAAAGTCACCAACATACTAATCTATAATTAATCTACCAAAAATCTCAAGCATTTTGAGAAAGCACTAAATGTCATATTTTCATATCCATACCTTCGAAAAAGTGGTTGTGAGATCATCAATATCAGAAAGAGACCTTACATCATCCGTCTGCAATGTGGAAAAGTACAAATACATTATCATCTCTTCAGTATTAAATCACTCATAAGAGTAAGATTACTCATGTTTGTCCTTTAGGCAGAACACACAGGGAAGAATCAGTTGACTTGACCATCAAAGCAGGGAAAACATTCATTATCAAATTTCAAAATGTTGAGGATTTACATCGATGGTCAGCCAGATAAAATTCAAATATAACATTTGGTAACAATAGTCAATAACTATTGCAAATTATGGATACAATCAAATGGTTTGAAAAAATGCTTTGGGAAAATGGATGTGAATGAAAGATCAATCAAGGATAAATTATGAACTAAAGTTTCGTCAAAAGCAACAGTTGGAGCATTGAATTTTATCTGTAATCTATAATTAGCAACATTTGAACGTTAACACGAAGAAAACATACACAGTTAAATTATAAGCAAGAGATCAAAATGTTTATAACTTAAAACATAGTAGCCACATAAAATTTGAAATTAGAAAAAATGTGGTTAGGAGACTGAAAAAACAACCTCTTCTTCATTGTGAAAAAACTCCTCCTCATTGAATGTAACAGAAGGGATATAATCGTTAACATCATCTAATCCCTCCAACTCAACTTCCTCTGCAACATCTTTACCAAAGAATGCATATTGTGAAGCATCAAATAATGCACCATCTGCATAACAACAGAAAATTGAATCAATTGACAATTTCATAACTGTTAAACATAACATAAAGTTAACACATTCCAACAAGTCAAGAAAAATAATGAACAAAAATTATAATAATTTCAAAAAGCACTCAACTCATCTTAAGTACAACCTATGAAGCACGGATACAAACACAGACACCGGATATGCCACAGAAAGACACCTCAACAGATAATAATTTAAGAATATGACATAATTTAATGTAATCACATGTTTCGGTGTCGGGCCCTGACACAAGTACGACACCAGACACGGCTCTTACTAAATTAAACCCTATTAATCCAAAATCACTGTTTCATAATAAAAAGACCAAAATCAAGAACGAGATAATGCAGTCACATCTATAATCTTCTTATCAACTAACCAATCAAAATAAATACTATTATGATTACTTCAATTGAAACATTACAATCAAAATTAACAAAACAATTAACTCAACCAGTGCCATGCAAGAACACTAAACTAAAGATAATTAAAATATCAAATTTCTCAGCAAAAACAGATCTACATGCAAAACCCTAATCAAACAACAAACAACAACAAAAACAAAAACAAAAACAAAAACAAAAAATTTACAACAAAAACATAACCCCATAAAGTAAAAACTAAAAAAATTGATAAAAATCGAACCTTTAGTAAGATTTCCCAAAAGATTAAGATCTTGGTTGTTGGAAGCAACAAGAGAATCAACACCAGCAGCATTAAACACGTCCATCCATAAAAGGGTAACAGAGAAACGCAAGAATGAAGAAGATTATGGTAAATTGCTGGTCTCAGAGTTTGTGAGCTACTATATAGAATTGTGATTGTGATTGTGATGATTAGGGTTAATATATGTATGAATGTGAATGAAGGATCGAAGAAAGAGAGAATTGATTTTTAGAGAGAGAGAGAGAGAGAGGAACCCTACAAAGGGTAGGGTGAGTTATGCTTCAGGTAGCGTATATCACTTTATATTTGTTATTTTTTTATTATTTATTTTTAACATAATTAAAATGTATATTATACTAACTTTAAAAAAACAAAACTTAATTAAAATATATTTTAGGATTAATTAAGTTTTTAGTTCCTATAAATATTCACAGTTTTGTTTTTAATCCCTATAAAATAAAATCACACTTTTTAATTTCTATAAAAAATTTCATCAACATTTTTAGTCCCTATAAAATTTTTCCATCTGCATTTTTGGTCCCTGACAAAAATTTCCATCAACATTTTTAATCCCTAAAATGCTTAAGGAAAATGTCACAGGGAGTAAAAGTGTGATTTTATTTTATAGGGATTAAAAAAAACTGTGAATATTTATAGGGATTAAAAACTTAATTAACCCTATATTTTATTCAAAACAAAAACTCGATTAAAATATATTATACATTTAATGAATATGACAACTTTGCAATATATTTTTATATTCATTAATCATTAATTGACTTGAAAACGTGTTATTATCCTTGTATGTTTATGTTTAAAATTATTTTCATATATAAAATTTGTTTGATTTGCTGTGAAATAAAGATAAAGGTGGTTTACTGTAAAATAAAGGACAGAAAAAATAAAAAATAAAAACAAACTACAATTATATAGTTTGATTTGTAAAACTGTTTTGAGGACATAACAAACTATAGACAAGAGACGTGACAAAAACTGAAACTATTGTCCTTTATTAAACTATAACATAATTGTCCCACGTAGAGATTTGAAAGGGACAATTTGATTCTCAAGGTCTCATGTTTGATTCTTACCGATTTCAATTTGAGTGGGTTATTTAGCTTCTTAAAAAAAAATTGTCCCACGTATAAATTGTTTAAAATACCAAAATAGCATTTTGTTGACCAAAAAGTATTCAATACATAAAGTTTTGTTTTGTGTTGTTCTGTTTTATATTGTGTTATTCTGTCTTATGTTGTTGTGTAAAGTATTTATTGTTTAGCGGATCAAATGCATTCACATTGTTTGATATCTTTTAAGGTCTTTCGTTAAGAAATATTTTTAAGTTTTTTAAAATACTTTCTCCGCTCTTATTTATAAGATAAAGTCGAGTCAACAAACTTGATGTATCTGGACTAAATTTTTAACCATGTACATTAATATTTGTTGACTCAACTTTCTGTTATAAATAAGATCGGAAGAGGTACACAAATTGGCATATTCTTTTTTCCTAATATAAATGAGTTATCATATTTATTGATTGATGATTTGGCAACACTAAATATTTCCTTAAAAAAAAACTAAATCTTTAGATGCATGTAAAAAGAAATTTGTATACAAATTAAATTATTCTCTCCTAAAAATATTCTTCAATTCTTTTTATTTATTTTTTTGAACATTTTGATTTTTAGTCTAAATATATTTATTACGGCAATTAAGTAATTTGGTATCATAGAGTTTGCTCCTCTCAAAGTCTCATGTTTGATTCCCTCTAGTGCCAATTTCGGTGGGCAAGTTTATACATATCTTTGCTCTGGTTTTAAATGAGATCTCCGCAAGTGGGCGATGGGATTGATCTCCTCAGATTAGTCGGTCCTTGGATCAGATACCGAGTTTTTAAAAAAAAAGTAATTTAATTAGTGTTCTTTCAATTTTTTGGTCAAGAAAAAAAAAAGTAATTTAATTAGTGTTTTTTTAGGGAAAGTAATTTAATTAGTGTTGATATCGGATGTAACCAAATCAAATTACTACTTAATTAATTAGGTAGCAACAATTACGTTGTACAAAGAAGGTGATAAGCTGAGATTGGTGATAATGACCCACTTCCCGCCACTTTTCTTTCTTCCTTGCGCCACAATTCATTCTTTTTTTATTTTTTTTTATGTATATAATATTGTTCTTTTTTTGTGTATGTATATATATTTTATATTTGTTTTGACATATTTGTTATTTTTTATTATTTATTTGTTATTTTTATTATTATTGTTTTAGTAATATTTTTTATTATTTATTGGGTTAATAGGTCTTTACCCCCCTGTAATATAGGTCATTTCCGGTTTTCCCCCCTGTAAAATATTTTTTTGATTCACCCCCTGTAAAATATTTTTGTTTTGATTTACCCCCCTAATAGACCAAACAAAAACCAATTTTTTTTTTTTCTTCAAAAATTTTTCGTTTTTGTTTGGCCTATTAGGGAGGTAAATTAAAACAAAAATATTTTACAGGGGGTAAATTAAAAAAAATATTTTACAGGGGGGAAAACCGGAAATGACGTATATTACAGGGGGTAAAGACCTATTAACCCTTATTTATTTATAACTTAATTTTTTATTTTTTTGACAAACTTTTTATTTTTTATTATTTATTTATAACTTAATTAAAATGTATAGTACCTTTCAAAAAACAAAATTTAATTGTCCTCATGAGCTTAGCTCAGTTGGTAGGGACAATGCATAATATATGCAAGGTGCGGGGTTCAAACTCCGACCACCACAAATGAAAAACTTAATTACTTCAAAAAATAACAAAACTTAATTAAAATGCATCATACATCCAGTAATGTATATGGTCAATATTATAAACTAGATACATGAGTTACTCAATGAATTTAAAGTGGTTTTTTTTGCTTATAATGGCATCTGGATGTGTGTATGTTAACATTTCACCAGGAAAGTACTCTATATGAGTGCAATTTCTATTATTTGATTTCCGAGAAAGTAAAATAATTTGAAGACGTAAAAAACAATATATTAAAACTTTCTCTTGAAGCACAATGTGTGCTTAAAATGAATTAAATAGCGAATACTTTACAAACAAACCATGACAAAACGAGGCAAAAGATAGAGAGAAATGGCACGTCAACGTCAGTTAATAAATATGACAAGTTGAAATATGTTTTTATATTCATTAATCATTAATGGACGCACTTATAAATTGTCTAAAATATCAAAATAGTCTTTTGTCGACCAAAAATTGCATAGACATAAAACTAAAAACTATTCAATATAAAAGTATGTTCTGTGTTGTTCTACTTTGTATTGTGTTGTTATGTCTTATGTTGTTCGGTCAAGTATTTTATGTTTAACTGATCAAAACATTGTTGTGATGTCATTTAAAGTCTTTTAGTTTGAAGGAATATTTTAAAGTCTTTTAAAATACACAAATTGTCTTATTCTTTTTTCTAATATAAATGAATTGTCATAAATCCTTAGATGCATGTAAAAAGAAATTTGTATACAAATTAAATTCTTCTCTCCTAAAAAAGTTGTTCAATACTTTTTGATTTTTTGAACATTTTGATTTGATTTTTAGTTTGAATATATTTATTATGACAATTAAGTAATTTAATTAGTGTTCTTTTTGGTCAAGAAAAAAAGTAATTTAATTAGTGTTAATATGGGATGTAATCAAACCAAATTACTATTAATTAATAGAGTTTTCCTAGTAACACCCCATAATAATCTAGTTACACTCCAAAATATCCAAAATACCCTTATTGTAAAATCAAATTTTCAAAATCAAACCTTTGCCCTTATAAACCCTCTTCACGTTCTCTTCCTCTTATCTTGTTTTCATCTTTATATTGCTTCTATTTCTGAAGAACATGAACTTATTATAATCCTTTCAATGAATCGATTGTAGCACAATTCTTGTTTTCAAACATAAGTTCTTTTTTATTTTATTTTTATTTCATGCATTTGGTTGCAATTCTAGCTTTTCAATTGTTCAAACATAAGGAAAAAAATTCAAAAGCAAAAGTTTGTGGAATAAACAAAATAGAGGGAACAATGCTTTTCAATTGCAAAGAAGAGATATGTAATTAGAGGAAGCATGCTTTGGTACTTGCTTTGCTTGCTTTATTGAAATTAAAGAAGAAGAAGATAAGCTAAGATTGGTGATAATGACCCACTTCCCGCCACTTTTCTTTCTTCCTTGCGCCCCAATTCAATTTTTTTTATACTAGAACGCCGTCCCATGTTTCACATGGGTCTTACCAACCGAAATAATTTCGATAAAGAATCAACAATTTACACTATGCTTGTATGATATAGTCAATATATTATAGCGAATAATGTATGACAAAGTTTGATTAATCTGAAATAGGATGCATTAGACGCACTACTTAAAATGTATAGTACAAATATTAAATTCAATACTTGCTATCATACATTGTGAAATACTTCTCTGTAAACGACGTTATAAGTTACATAGGAATATTGACCATCATCATATGTTATAAGCATCTTCAATCCATCTCTAGAAGTGACCCTCGATATTGCAACATATAATTGACCATGTGAAAAGACACCACTTGGCAAATATATGCCAACATTCTTTAATGATTGTTCTTGACTCCTGTTGATCGTCATTGCGAATGAAACAACTATAGGAAATTGTCTCCGTTGAAACTTGAAAGGAATTCATACGTCCGAAGGTGTAAGCGACAACCTTGGTATAAAAACTTTTCAGCAGTATCCATTATATTTATATGAACTCGTCAATTGATTAGATTGAATCAATGTAGGACATAGTTCAAATGATATGAAATAAGATGCATTATACGCTAATGTAGTATGTAGCTATGATTAAAACACAATACTTTATTGTAGAGTACAAAACATAAATTTAACACAAATTATCCTACGTTACGAAATACTTCTTTATATACGACATTAGAAGTCGCGTTGGTATCTTGACCACTCTTGTCTGTTATAAGCATCTTCAATCCATCTCTAGAAGTAACTCTCGAAATTGCAACATATGTTGACCATGTGAAAACATAGCACTTAACAAATACACCCTCGAGTCACTATTATAAGCAAAAGTCCATTTTTTAGGTTTATTCAATAAATGATGTACATGACCTATTATATAGACCGCATTCATCATTTATTAAATGAACTTAAAAAGTAGATTTTAACTTGTAATAGTGATCATGGGGTGTATATCCCAACATTCTTTAACGATTGTCCTTGACTCTTGTTAATAGTCATTGTGAACGAAACAACTATAGGAAATTGTCTCATTTGAAACTTGAAATGAATCCTGGCGTCCGAAGGAGTAAGCGACAACCTTGGTATAAGAACTTTTCAGCAGTATCCATTATATTTATATGAACTCGTCAATTGATTAGATTGAATCAATGTAGAACATAGTTCAAATGATAGGAAATAAGATGAAATAGACGCTAATGTAGTATGTAGCTATGATTAAAACACAATACTTTATTGTAGAGTACAAAGCATAAATTTAACACAAATAATCCTACATGACGAAATACTTCTTTATATACGACATTAGAAGTTACATTGGTATCTTGACCACTCTTGTCTGTTATAAGCATTTTCAATCCATCTCTAGAAGTAACTTTCGAAATTGCAACATATGTTGACCATGTGAAAACATAGCACTTAACAAATACACCCTCGAGTCACTATTATAAGCAAAAGTCCACTTTTTAGGTTCATTCAATAAATGATGTACATGACCTATTATATAGACCACGTTCATCATTTATTAAATGAACTTAAAAAGTGGATTTTAACTTTTAATAGTGATCGGGGGGTGTATATCCCAACATTCTTTAACGATTGTCCTTGACTCTTGTTAATAGTCATTGCGAACGAAACAACTATAGGAAATTGTCTCTGTTGAAACTTTAAATGAATCTTGGCATTCGAAGGTGTAAGAGATAGCCTTGGTATAAAAACTTTTTCGCCTATATTACTTCCATATATGACCTTCCCTTCAAGAACATACTTACCCATTTTGGATATTATTAGTCTCATACCATTGCATAGTCCTAATCTTTTATCTATAATCCCTAACAACATCACTGGAACTCCAACCTTTAATCTGAGCTTGTGATTTGGAAGACCATAAGCAATAATTGTGTCGAGAAATTCAGGAGTGTGAACATCATCAATCACATCACCATCTTTGTTTTGTGAATACGAAGAATCATAACGGAAATAAACTTTTTCTTCACCTGGTATCAAATCCAACACATAATCGTTTATTTGTTGAACAATTGAATTCTTTAGCTACTATGAAGATCATAATTCTCTTTAAAGGATTCTTGTGTATGTGGCATATGTTTGCATTTTTTGTTCCTTTCCATTGCTTAGAAATCTTGATATCCACACATGTAATACTTAATTAAGAAAACTACATGTACATCTCATTGAACTATTGTGTCTGTACTTTGTACATATACTCCCTCCGGTCTCAAATGTAGGGGAAAAAAAAGCACATCAATTAAGAAAATGAATTGATTACATTGAAGTCATGTTAAAAAATGTACAGCTTTCCAATTTTGCCCTTATCGTTTTAGTAATAATTAATGATGGAGTGGGTTTAAGTAATAATTGTTGCGTGGAATGATGGAGTAAACCGTTGAACTTCTCATGGTGAATTTCTAATAGTTTTTCATACTACTCCCGCTTACCGAAACAAAAAGATCAGCCATTGAAATTTTTTAAAACTTAAACGTGGTACTTTTGGTTAAAATGAATTTGGACAATTGAAAATTTTAGCTCCCGCCTAATTAAAATGTTTGAACAATTGGAAAAAATTCTTAAGACCCGCGCCATTGAATTTCATCAGTGCTGAACTCTTTATGAATAAATATAACCAAACATTTCTCATGCCATTATCATAAAAATGCCTCTAAATATTGATTTAAACACTCCTATTGATCCTGAAATGATAGAATTCAACTTATCATCTTCTATTGATATAAATTATCCTTCTTCAAGTACTTTTAATGTATCTTCCATTGATTTAAATATGTTTTCATCAAATGAAGAAGAGGAAAAAGAACATGAAGAAATATGTCAAGATGAATTTCAAGATTCATTTCCCAGCAATGATGAAAGCAATAACGACTTCATTTTAGATGAAATTCTAGCAGCCATGGAAGAAGGTATATGAGTTATTATATTTTATTTTTATGCATAAATTTTTTGTTTATGTAAATGAGTTTTGTTTATTAAATATGCAGATATTCAATTTGATGCAAATGAAGATGACTTTGAAAATGAAATCGATGATTTATTAGTATCAGAAGCTGAAGACAACTCATTAACTAAATTGGATTATTCAGATCGTAAGCAATATTTTTATTCATGTTATTAACCCACATTTTATTTGTCCCTGAACATGTGTATTTTTTATGTGAAGGAGTGTCTCTTAACATGTTATTAATCCCCATGTTAATAGTAGTATTAATCCACTTTTTATATATTGTGTGTCTCTATGTTAACATGATATTAATCCACTACCTTGCATGTACAGTGCCATTCTTGAACATGTGTATACCAAGCGGTGTGAAATTGCAGTTACCTTACATGTGTTTTTATTTTTTTAATGTTTATTTTTTCATGAAAACTTATTTTGATTTATTTTTTGATGTTTACGTACGTCCACTTTTCTTATTATTAGTGTGTTTTCATGACAGACATGGTTCAACATGGGACACAACAGTCTGATAACGAGCGCAACTTCTTGAACAATAATGAACGAAAAACCGTCTCTCAGTTATTGATAAAGAACAGTAATGGTGGAAAACTTAACCGCGGGACTGTTAAATGGATTGCTTCATCATATTCGGTCTCAATGTCATCTATTTATCGACTTTGGAGGCAAGTACGTCAAACGGGTGATTCTTCCCATAAAAGAACAAACAATTGTGGTCAGAAAAGAGTAGAGATAGATATTGAGAAAGTGTGCAATATTCCGTTAGCTAAGCGTGGCACTCAAAGGGGGTTAGCTAAAGCATTGGGCATTAGCAAGACGACATTGTTGAAGTTTATCAAAGATGGAATTTTGCGTCGTAATTCAAATACACTAAAGCCACACTTGAAAGATAGTAATATGAAAGCTCGACTTAAATTTTGCTTGTCTATGCTTGATGAAACTAGCATTCCTCACGACCCACAATTTAAGTCCATGTATAATGTTGTGCACATAGATGAGAAATGGTTTTACATGACTAAAAAGACCGCAAACTATTACCTTCTTGTAGATGAGAATAAGCCATACCGCAAATCCAACAATAAAAATTACGTTGGTAAGGTCATGTTTTTAGTTGCAGTGGCTAGACCTAGATTTGATGATGAAGGAAATGAGACATTTTCAGGAAAAATTGGTGTGTGGCCTCTAGTTCATCAAGTTGCAGCAAGAAGATCAAGTGTTAATAGACCCTCGGGTACACTCGAAACAAAACCGATTGGTTCTATCAATAGAGAAGTTACCCGTTCGTTTTATATAAATAAAGTTTTACCGGCCATTAAACAATTTTGGCCACAAGAACATGCAATGGAAACAATTTATATACAACAAGATAACGCGCCATGCCATATTTCTCCTGATGATGAAGAATTTTGTAGAGCAGCTTCTGAAGGTGGGTTTGACATTCGATT
>Ga0315914_1005693_pt1 | contig 18022 bp, 7 predicted proteins | sample MpolenodulesMG_FD_203920 | JGI IMG/M metagenome (GOLD analysis project Ga0315914, IMG submission 203920) | Medicago polymorpha root nodule microbial communities from Los Angeles, California, United States - elongated nodules | ecosystem: Host-associated > Plants > Roots > Nodule | place: USA...
CTCTATTTATTGTGAATGACAATCTAGTTTTTATTCAATTCAATTGTTCTTAATGCTTTTTATATCCTGATCAAATATAAACATGATTTAGTGAGAACGAATGACTACTGACCATAGCTTTCGACTTGGACCTAATCGAATTGTTCTAATAAACATGGTTAGTCTAGGAATGAATAATCGTTTATTATTGATATTAGGTTAACGTGCTTCAGGCCTTTAAAGATTATTAAATCACCTAATAAATTAGGGGCTGTAGTTTGAAAAGAGAGTTCTAACTCAAGGGATTGATTAGAACTATTTTGTTAACCATCGTGGAACTAGAGAATCATTCATAAGAATAGGTGCAGTATACCAATTAGGGGAACATCGATGATTCGAAAGACCTGATCTCATCTCTCCTTATCTTTTCCAAAATTATCTTATTTTATGTTATTTAATTTTATGCAATCAAATCAAATCTACTGCCTAGGGCAAACAAAATAATTTATACATCCTAAATATTTACTTTATTGCTAAATTGAGATTAACACAGTCCTCGTGGATATGAACTTATTTTATTACTTCGATAGTTTTTGGTACACTTGTCAAACGTCTATCAGATGGCTATTTCCAGAATTCTCATATATTACATGGACTATTTCAACAATCAACCCTATTTGTTACAAGGTCAAATAAATTTTTCTTTCTGATAAAACTTTTAAGATAAGATATGTTTTTGAATATTTTTTTAATGGCTTTTATATGTGTTTAGTCCCTGCAAATAAGAGTCATTTAAAAAATGGTCTATGTATTCCTTAATCCTAGCATTTTGCCCTCTCAAAATTTAATTATTTAAAATTTCGTCCCTCATCCCAATTAATCACTACCACGTCACTGATTAGCTGACGTGGATCATTAACTCAGCAAAATATGGCATGAAGTGACGAAAATACCCCTCATTTCCTTTTCTCTTCTATGGCTTCTCCACCATTACCTTCTTCTTCCTTCTCTCTTCTCTCGCACCACCGTAACCTTATGATATTCACATTTATCAGAATTTGACTCCTCACTGCTTTAAAATGGAAGATGGTTTTAACGCAACAACAATCAAATAATTGTGACAAAATTTTTGAATTAAGTTATAAACATTTTGTGCATTGATATAAGCCACCGTAAACAATGATCTTTTGTTGATTTCTTTTCATTGATTTCTTTTGCTCTTTTCTTTAATCCTTCCATTTTATTTTCTGCTTAACTTTTCATTGATTTCTTTTGTTGCAGGAACCTTGAAGTTTTGGTTTGATACAATGAAAGAAGATAAATAACACTTCTGATTATTCTGACTTTGCAACTTATTATGTACAATTTGTTGCTGATACTTGGTAGTTTTTCTCCAATTCTAAACTTCACCTTAAACTGAGAAAAAAAAACCCCATTTTGCTATGACCCAACTCAAATTCTAAATTCCAATCTATTCGCTTCATCAATTTCTCTAATAAATTATAGAAAAATCTCAATCAATATCCATGGGTTCAAACCATGCTCACCGAACTCAACTCTGATTCTCAAATCAACGACCCTTTAGCTTTGGGTTCTTCTTCTTCTTCTTCAATCCTCAACCTTCAATCTTCTGGAATGGCCGCATACCCACCACCTCAAGAAGAAAACACAACCGCTAAGAGAATGAAGACTTGGTGTGAATCAGAATTCGATGATATTATTCTTCCGGCGGTGGCAAGAAGAATCTATGGTAACCCAGAAGAAACAATCGATTCATCATTCTCAGAAATTCTTGTTGTTGTTGAGGAGAAGAGGGATTTGCCTACTGGCAAAGAGGAAGAAGAGCGTGAAGGAGAGAAGAGAAAACAGTTATGGTTGAGTTCACGTTTAGGAGTGAAGTTTGTAGAAGGAAGTGGAAGTGTGTGAGAGAAGAATCTTATGTGAGACAATGCTAATTCTGCTTTTTTTTTTTTTTTTTGGAGTTAAGTTTGAGTTTTGTTGATGAATCTTGTGGTGGTGGTAGAGAAGAGAGAAGAACGAGTAAGAAGAAGTCTTTAATGGAAGAAGAAGATGAAAGAGGAGGGTATTATCGTCCTTTACTGTTTAACTGGAACAACTAAGGGCATTTTGGTCATTTCGCGTGCGTATGAATCAATTAGCAGTGCCACCTCATTAGATTAGTGATGTGACAGTCATTAAATGGGCTAAGAGACGAAATTTTAAGTGATTAAATTTTGGGAGGACAAATTGTCAGGATTAACGAATACAAAAACCAATTTTTAAATGACTCATATTTGCAGGTACTAAACACATATAAAAGTCTTTTTTAATCAATTTTAACTTTTAATCCTTCTTGTTAAGATAAGATATGTTTTGAATTTTTTTTAAAGACATGTTTTAACATTATAAAAAGTCCATCCACAAAAAAGATGCTCAAAATTTGATTTCTTGGTTCATATTTTTATTACTTATATCTTGAATTTTTTATGTTTAAAAAATTCATACCATGTTAAAATTTTTAAATTTTAAATTTTTTTCTATTATGTTCTAAATATGTTCTAAACGTGTATACGAAAACTCATTCAAAATTACACGTTGATTTAATAATAAGGACTAAGCTGCTTGTATGATAATTTTATAGCAATTGAAAATTGAAAATTTTTATGCAGACAAAATATGAAATTTAAAAGTTGTTAGAGTCAAATGGGGACGCACAAAAAAGGGGATTTCATAGGCTTTGTTACGAGGGAGGTAGGAGTACAATTCGTGGCGTAGAAGTAATAATTTTCCCAACTTTTTCCGTCTTTGTTTTTGTACTTGTGGAATTTTATTGGGCCATCATCTGAGACTCGTTATTTGAAAATTTCTTTTTAGGCTGCGTCATATCTCTTTAGGCCCCCTAAAACTACGAAATTGTTCTTAATAACACGTCCTGTAGATAACTATCAGATGTTAATTTAAAAAAGAAATCCATTTTGTACATCCAGTAGATAACTACTCGATGTTCATTTTTAATTTTTTCGTTTTCTATCTCTGGAGAACTTTTTTGTACATAACAAACATACATCATCTAAACTTTCTCTCTCATCTTCTTGCATCTCTCCATCAACTCACTTCCTCCACCATTTTACTCTGATTACCTAACCCAATTCATACCTAATGAGAACGTTGAATCCTCACCGTCCAATTATCCACCATCACCAAACCCCACCATACATGCTAATTGATCACAATTGAGTGAAGATTGACGATGTTTGTTCTATTGATTGTGATGAAAACGTAAAAAAATTGCTCAAAAATCGCAAGGTTTAGAAGCATATTCAAATTGAGTGCAAAATAGGAAATAACTGCTTAACAACTGCAATCTGGTTTACATAACGAGTATTATGGTAATTATCTACCGAAGGTACAAAACCAAGATTTTTAAAATGAACATCCGGTAGTTATCTACCGGAGGTATAAAATGGAAAATTTTAAAATGAACTTCTGGTAGTTATCTATCGGATGTACAAAATGGAAAATTTTAAAATGAACATATGGTAATTATCTACATGACGTGTTATTAAATACAATTTTGTAATTTTAGGGGGCCTAAAGAGATATGGAGGGGGCCTAAAAAAAATATTCTGTTATTTTAGATTACAGGCCAGAGTCTCTTGGGCTTCTCACAACTGATGAAACCGGTAGTAATATTTGACAAAAAATAAGGGGAATTTCTTTTTTCACCCCACCATTTTCAAACAACTCTGATTTATCCGAATTATAGAATTTGAATGTGTAAAAAATGTACGTTTGAGTTCTAAATCTGGACAAATCAGAAATCTTTGAGAAATGTGATGGGTGGGAAAAGAAATTTACAAAAATAAGAGTGTAGTCAAGAAAAGTTCCTGGGTAGTAAATTAGGGTCTTTCATTTTTTTAGCTTATCTATAGGAATAAAAATGTTCCACATAAACGTGTATACAACAAATATTTAATCCTTCCTAAAAAAAAAACAAATATTTAATCCCTTTAAAAAAAATCAACTATTGCTCCTTCACTACATGAGGTTTTGGATGACTACTGCTAAGGGTGATAATGATCGGTTTAAGCATCGTCAAAATGGTCTAAAGGATACATTAAAAAACAATTCCTTAGCATATGGAACAAGAATGTATGGTTAATTTTAGGCCTAAATGATATGGAAATGGTTGGTGAGATACTCGGGCAATCAAGTTATTTTGGGTGGGTTGATATGATTTTTTTTTAATAAGAAAATCTTTTACAAAAAAATAAATAAATAAGTCTACAAGATTTTAATGGAGCCAACAAATTGAAACACCAATTGAAAAAAATAATTGCATTCATACGATATCAGTTCACATAATCTATGGAGCGCCGTCGTCCTTTAGACTATGTTTAAATTGATGACATGAAATAGTATACAGTTATGTTTCATAGTTTGGATTTTATAAAGTTATGTTTCATAGTTTGGATTTTTAAAAATTGAATGGGATGACATAGCATGATGAAATCCATTCCATCCATAACACCATCTTTCTCTAGTTTTCATTCAACTCTAGTTGGGAGGGTATCTAATGAAATGGAACCACTTAATTTATTACTCTTTTATCTCTGTTTTATTACTTCATCACTAAACTGATTCTTCTACTTTTTTTTGTTAGGCAGCCTAGTGGGTAGAATTCACCTTTCTCAAGGTGAATAAGTGGGGTATCTGAGGTTAAAACTCCAGCCCCTACATATAACATGTTTCTTGTTCATTTTTTTCGTTTGTGGTCTAACAATCTCGTTGATTATATCATTTTAACTAATTTTTATTACATTCATTTTTCTAACATAAATACAAAATCGTATCATCAACAACTTTAACCATTTCATTAACTACAAAAAAGAATTCTATTAACCACTTATTTTATCTCATCATCCACTTGCACTATACCCCATTAACCACAAAACTTATAGTATACCCCGTTAATCACAAAAATGCAGTCATGAACCACATATTTTATATTGTTACAAAATAACAGAAGTACTCATATTTATATAAAATAAGTGGATAATATCTCGCATTTTTGTGTTTAACGAAGTGATTAATAACACAATTAAGTAAAATAAGTGGTTCATGTATTGCTACCCACGTACATATGGGTCCTAATAGATGAAGCATCCATCATTGTCGATGGTCTTAAGTTCGCTTATGTTAAGTAGTTTAAAATTTTTTTTTTTTTTTTATTCTTAAAATTTGTTATTTCATTAGTAATTATTGCATAATTACCAACACTTTTCTCTTATTTGCACCTTCTTTTTTTTTTTTTCTTTTTCCTTTTGGTCTTTTCATAATATCTTTCATAAAAGAAACATATTTTTTTTAGGGAAACAAAAGAAACATATCTTAAAGCATAATGAAAAATATTTATACACTTTTATTACAACAAAAGCAAAAATGATAATAATAAAAATGCCAGGGCCCTTCAAGCATCATAGAGCTCTAATTAAAAATATTTCAAAGTGGTTAATTAGTTATACTTGCATTGTTCCTGAGCTGTGATCTGAAGCTTAGCATATTAATTAATAATTAGATGATATTTGTGATAGAATTTTTCTCACCCGTACATGACTTCATATATACGCATTTGGAAGCACATTTTTAAAATTATGTTTAATGCTTAAAAAATGTAGGGAGTGAAAAATAGTTTTGTCTATCATGAATAAGTAAAATTGTCTTGTACCATATACAAATGTCTTTCACCATTAAATAAAAAAATCACATTATATTTCATTTAATTTATCGGTGAGATATTTTTTTTGTTAAGTAGTACAATGACTAAAAATTAATCCATTAAGGTGAAGAAGTGATGTGTCTCATGTTCAAACCTCAACCTCTGAATATATCATGCACTGTCCTTACCATGTGAGTTAAGCTCTTGTAGACATTTATTGATGAAATTTAATGTTCTAACAGTGAAAATTATCTCGTGCATGATGGAATTCTCTATGAAACCAATTACTTAACCAACTGATAAGCCGTACACAGGTAACGCATGCTGCAAGTTGCAACTTTTACAATTAGAAGGCACACGAGTGCTCTTCCTCGTGGACAACCAAGCCCTAAAAATAGAATAGGGTTTGGTTTTAAGAAGCCTACCAAACATCCTTTATTTTGTTTTGGGTAGTGAATATTGTAATGTTTGTATGTTTATTCAATGTTGAAAAGGAAGAATACAAGTAGGGTCAGATTCTACAGGTGTTTGGTTTCAGCTTAAATTAACATAACCGCCATCAAGTCTTGTAAGGAAATTAAAAGGGTATCTACCAAAAAATCTGTACTACATTGTGGCCTCAAATGTCATCTTCAACAACTTCAAGTGGAGTGCAACACTATAGCACTTGCTTCTCATGCTCACTGGACCTAATTTATTTCTCTCCATCATTTGGTTGCCTTCTTTTATAGAAAGTTTTATTTTCACTTTTTGAAGGAAAACATTCGATATGAAAAAAATTGTTTGTGTTTGTAAAAAAGCACATAGATTAGAAAGTGTAAATGAGTGAGATTCATATCAATAGTGCACTAGACAAAAGTGATTTGGATTCTCAAATCTCACTCCACCTTCTTTATCTTTCTCTTGATTTTTTTATCGAATAAAGTTTAGATGAATTGAGTATTAGAGTCTCACTAAAGTTAGGACAGACCTAAAAGTTAAAAGAGAGCATCGACAAAAATATTTACATATTACTCATGAATGAATACTTAGACTAACAATTAGAGTTGAAGGCACATCATTAAGGAGTACCAGTTGACTTCTTATCAAATTAGACAACTTCCGATGTCTCTCTTGGTATAAATTGTTTTTATACCTTTTAGAATACAAAATTATTTATTAAGATAGTGTGATCGATTTTATTTAATACTATCAAAATGCTGGATTCTAACGTGTTCGTCTATCCGCTTATCTATTGTACTTAATTATTCAAATATCTATTTTATTGCAACTGATTATAATTTGTTGCATTAATTTATTTTTTGAGAGAATTTTGTTACATTAATTAGAGAGTACCGTTATAAAACGATATTTAAAAACTAATGAATGGGGTATCTATATTACTTTTTTTTTTTTACGATTTGAAAATTAGTTTTTTTTTTATAACTCTCTGGTCCTTGTGGGAAAATGGCCTTAGTAATCTGAAGTTTGGTCAGAATGTAAGTAAATTCTAACAAAAAGTTATTCCCCTATAAAATTGAACTAAGGTTCTCATAAACTATTCATCATTTGATCGATTTAAAAAATAGTTGAATATGAATATATTTACGTAGTAATTTTATATTTGTAGAGGCTAATGCCATTGATTGTTTTGGTACCCTTTTCTTTGTGCCGACCCTTATCGCAATACTCATTCCATTTTATATCTTTAGATGTCCTAGTTTTTTTTTTATATTTTTTATTATAAAGCGAAGAACATTTAAAGACATCAAAATAGAAGAAATAAATCCCAACTAGGTTGGCTTGTCAAACTTCTAACCATTGGCTGTCCTAGTATTTTTTTTATCTTTTCAAAATAATGAGTATTTACTATATAAATTTAACCTATGATTAACTTTTGGTTTTCAACTTTGTCATTAGATATAATTAAGATGATATATTTTTATGAGATTATTTATGAAACACAATACTCTATTAAAAAATATAATTTATAAAATGAATAATGAGAACATTCTTTTTATGAGCAGGTGTAGAAATTGAATTTGATTCACGTTCACATTTTGGTTCGTAATATAAGGGGTCTAGATAATTTGAAATTTGATTATAAGGTAAGTAGTAAAATTTGATAAGTATTGTTTTATCTAATATTTGAATTAGGGTTCATCGTTATAATGATCATATTAATCACTTGAGTCTAATTACTTGATTAAAAACATACAATTTAAACCCCAACATTAACAGAAAACCTTAAACCGCCAATATCATTTTTTTTAACAAAAAATAAACGACATTCATTCATTCAGATTGATAGAGCACATCAATACAATATAAATTCGTTAAAAACAAAAAGGATGGAACAAACTCAAAGCATCTATGTTAATAGCATACAACAACAAAATACATAAATTTACAAATATGACTATATTAAAATCTCCGGAATAGTCATGTTTCCGGATCTGCAATGTTGACGATGCCAAAATCATTAGTTGGATCTGTACTGAATCGAAACTGATCTGACAATCTGAACGGAACAAACACCTGAACAAGACAGGAAAGACAACAACGCTGTAGAAAGACAACAAACAAAATAGCGTCTCATCAAGACGACGAAATCATGAAAGAAAAACCTAAATGGAAGTGAAAACCATTTTTTTTTTTACCAAAGTAAAGTGAAAACCATTTTAAATAAATGGGAAGGAGAAAACCGATTTAGAGAGATGATTTGGAGTAAAGAAAATGACTTTAACTCGCATCTCTTTGATAGATGAAGAAGATTAAATTAACGCTAAAATGACTGCACACAAATGAGAAAATTTTCCAACTATGTTTTCATCAAAATCATCTTAAAAGCAAGACGTATAGCAAAAGATTCTAATTGAATTACGGCGCGGGGTTATTATTATACCTGAATTGGACGCAAGGATAACTGTTAATTTTGATTGTTTGTCATTAATTAATGTGTCGATTGATTATGTAATCCTATGTCACTTTGCTTCCGTCCTTAGTAAACTTTCAAAAAGTACACACTTTTCTTACTTTTTATTTAACAGTACTTTCTTTTGTAAGATTTTATTTTAGTGTGTCCGGGATATTCCCCTTTCCCTTGCATAAGTCTACTCAATTCAAGGTAGTATGTAGGTGATCTCGTCTTGTCCTCTAATAGGCCTAAAAATTATGGTTAATCTTTATTTACTCAGGTTATTCAATTTAAGGTTTTGATATTTAAAGCGTAAATGATAGTCTCACATCAACTATAAATGATGGTATTAGAGTATTAAACTCATTCGTAGTTACCATTCACACTTGAATATCAATACCTTAACAAAATTATAAATTATTCCCTCCGTTTTAAAATGAGTGTCGCTTTAGCCAATTACACACATATTAAGGAATAGAATGAAATAATCACTAGACATAACACTTTTACTAAACTGCCCTTACTTTATAAGAAAAAGACAAACTTAAAGTTGCATTGAAAATTGTGAGAGAAAAGTTGGAGAGGGTAAAGTTGGAAGAAAAAAATTAAAGTTGTATTAAAAATATAAAGTGACATTCATTTTGAAACAATTTTTTTGACTAAAGTGACACTCATTTTGAAACGGATGAAGTACATACAAGTTTTATATCTTTTCATAGTAGAATTTGAGTTTTTCTAATACACCCTTCATGCTCACACTATTGAACTTGATGCATGAATATTATGGTAATTAGGTGACTTGTAAGTTATGATAGACCCTGATACTTTTTTATGTTTTGTGTTTGATCAACTTATCGTTACGAAACGGTTTATAAAATGAATAGTGTCTTTTATAAATTAGTTGACCAAACTTTATAATCTCTTTTATTTAACTTTATATATAAACTATTATTTACACTTGAATAGAATGCAAGCAAGCAAGAAGCTACGCCACTAGTTTTATTTTTCCAATACACACAACTCCACTCCTTAGAGTATATTTATTTATTCAACAGAGTACTAGCTATTTTATATTTACATGGGTTTGAAGTCTTTTTTGAATCTTGCACTTTAAATACATTTCCATTCTGAAAAATAAATACAACAGAAAACCAACCATGACAATTTTGAATTTTATCCAAGAAACACACTTTATGTACCAATTACAATCCAACCAACTACATAATGATAACTAACTAAAAATGTAGTACAAGATGAAGATACATCAGTTTCCTTCTTCTTTTTCAATTTTTGGTGGCTACATTAACAAATGTATAAGAGATAGCACACAACAGCTACAATCTAAAGTTGAAAGAAACAAAGAACAATACAAAGTGGAATTAATTTCAGCTTAATTCAAGGCAATGCATGCAGAAACCAACATTAATTTCTCTCTTCAACTAAGTCCATAAACTATTCAACTAGCTCATAACAAAAAAAAAATCAAAATGTCAGTGCTTAATTAGTAGAAAATGCTAGAGTTTGATTACTCCATTCCATAGAAACGTTTTCTAAATTGTTGTTAATTGTGGATGGAATGACCAACACCTGGACTATGCCCTGGAGATGTGGGTCTAAAATCATCAACTTCATACTCTACACGTCTTGAAGACTTCCCTTCATGATGAGCAATGGATCTTTTATGAGGCTTTGAGCAATCTCTACACAATCTAGACCTCAAATGCCTCCCTTGAACAATCACAACTTCTTGTTGCAAAACCAAAAACAAAATAAGAACACAAATAATTTGAATCCTTTTAGTATTTTCCATGTTAAAATAAATGTGTTAAGGTAATGAGCTAGGATGATATTTGTTAAGGTATAGGTTGTTTTTGTGATAGTGAAAAAGTTGATGTAGCTAAGTTGGTATTTATACAAAAATGTTGAAAACCAAAAAGTGAATATAGCAATAAATATTTTTTTAAGGTTTGGACGACCGTGGCATGTGATGTCTTTCACTCCTCATCGCTGGGAAAAAGATTCCAAATGGTGACAACTTGTGAACTATATTAACTGTTTAAGCCCAACCTCTCAATTGAGTTAAAGTAACTCGTATCTTGTTTTTTCTTTGCTTTAATGTGTCTAGTTGTATTGTTCCTATTGTCTCTCTTTCTGTCCATCATGCTAATTTACATTATGCCATTTTGTCTAGTGTTGTTGGTTTCATGTTTAGTTGTGTACTATTTGAGATATGAGTAATGAGTGTATTTTTCAAATTTGGAGGCAGATTTCTATGTTATGTTGGATTGCATTAAGGCGTTGTCATAGAGCATTGTCTCACTCTTTTTTGGTTTCAAAGCATTGTCTCTTTTATAGTTATGCACATAAGATTAAAAGACACTCCTTTAAGTTAGTTGTATAAAAATTTACTTTTTCTTTGTAACAAAGGGAAATAAAAAAGAAAAAGAAAACGAAGAAGAGCTCTTAACTAGAGTCTAACAAACTCAACGTCCATGACATCCGCTAAGAGAATAGATGTCATGTTAGGGGGCTTCTGAAAGACAACAAAGTCATTGTCATTCAAAACACCATTCTTAGCTAGAAAGTCTGCTGCAACATTACTTCATGGAAAAGGTGTTGTAATTTAACCATTCAATCTCTAAAAAGAAGCTGCTTGATAGTCCATATCAATTTTTCATATTTGTGAAACACATTCAAACCTTTTCGAACGAGATCAACCACAAACTTGAGTCTGAGAGACACAACACTTGCTTATAGCCAAAATTCCAACACACCTTCAAACCATGATACTAATGCAGGGACTACTAATGTTGCCGAGAAACCCATACAAAAAATACCTTGTATGATCACGAATAAGACCACAAAAACCACCAAAATTAAATTCTTTAAAACATATATGCGGTGACATTTTTAAAAATAATATTAAAAGGTACATTATACGACTTTTTTAGGTGGTTGTTTAACAGACTTAAAACCAGTGTGATTTATGCTGGTTATTTACTTCCTCCGTCTCATTTTAATTGTACTTTAACATTTTTTTACGTCTCAAAATAATTGACATTTTAGAATATCAATGTGACATTTTTTTTCTATTAATATACCCTTATTAATTGAAATCCATTCTACTTAACTATTCCACTAACTAAAATTAATAAGGGCGTTTTAGTAAATTAAACCAATTAATTTTACCATTAAAATCAACTCAACTAATCATTTTCTTAAAAATTACTATCAACTTTAAAACGGAGACGGAGAGAGTATATAACAAGCTTAAAATCTATTAGATACTCCCTCCGGTCATATTTATAAGCAAAAAACTATATTTAAGGTTTATTGAATACTTAATGTATTTGGTATATATGATAGACCGAATACATTAAGTATCCAATGAACCTAAAAGTTGTGATTTGCTTATAAATGTGATCGGAGGGAAAATGTTTTATAAAATTTTCCTCTATATCTCTCCTCTCTTGCAAAAGAAATCCTATTTGTCACGCATGTCTCTTATTGTTCATGCATGTGTTCATTTCTCATGTTTAAATTATATAGATATGTGCATTTTTGTAGCTCTCGTCAATGGTGCAAATAGGGAGCATAATGGAGAAACTGTTGATCATGATAACAAGGGAGATGCAACCGAGAATGTTTTGGAGAAGTAGTTTTAGACTAGTCAAGTAGAGGTTTCTATCAATAGATCTCCATCAACCGATGATGATGAATCATATATGAGTTGTTAGTATAGTTACCAATCTTCATTTAACTCTTTAATGACTGATTGATTAATCCTCGTATTTGTTCTCAACTATAACCTAATCAATGAAGATTATAACTAAATTTCAGTAAGAGATACATGAAACGGTAGACATAATTGAAAATGTATAAATAAGTAATTGTTTTATATATTTATCGTGAAACATTGCGTACAGACAACTTTGGGTTTATATTGAACAAGTTATTTAATGTAAAAATGCATGTAGGAGCCATAAACCCTTTAACACGGAGTTTTAAGTCAGTTTAGTACCAACCGGCTTTAAAGATGGTTTTTAAAGACTTTGCTAACCGATGCAAAATATTTTCCACATACTAAATTGGGACATGTTTATACAATTGTGCAACCAACATAAAAAACCTTTAAAATCTGTTCAAAATACTTTTTCTTCGACGGTGATTGATCTTTTAGATTTTATTTGAAAGACGTAGACTCTTTCTCTAGGTGGAATTGAAGATTTCTCGGTTATTCGTCTTTCTTGTGTTTTCACTCTTTTAAATTTACTCATTCATATATTTGAGTTGGAATACTCGTTGTATACTTTTTATAAATAACCTTTATTATCGAAAAGAATTACAAGAGATACTCGTTATATAAAAACAATATGAAATGAATTACAAATCTCAATATACACACATCGTTAAGCATTGAAATGGACAACTACGCCAATACAAAAAAATTAATTCAGAGCCTTTAGACATAGCAACCAGCTGTGGCCATGATCACAAATCAAATCAAATAGCTAGCATAATTAAAATCAAACCTAGTAACCTTAAAAATAATGTTATTGATTAACCATATACTTTATTGGATCTCAAATGTAGACCAAATACATACACTTTTTTTTATTACATTTTTTTTTACTTATATTTGCTATAAAGTACTCCATATATACCCCATAAAGTCCAAAGCATATGCTAATCTCTTTTAGTATTCTTTCTTACCAAACCCCTTGTACTCTCCCCTTCTAGATATCTTATTTCTTTTGTTGATTCCAAAAACCAGAAGTCCCACACACACACGCACAAACATGTAATTTATGTTACTTGGCCTAGGATGTAGTCATAATGTATACATACCTAGTACAAGTAAGTACCAAATAAATCTATTAATTAACAAAATTCAAGTATTATAAACTTTATAAAGGTGTTATAGTTATTTTGTTTTCCCAAAAGTGTCTTTTTCCTTTGATACTACTCAAAGGCTGCTTCTATGAAGAGCCCTAAATTTTGAAAGGCCTATTGCACTTTTGTCACTGTTCCTTTCACATGCACCTTCCCACTAAGGACTCCACTTGTAATGTCATTCCAGATACTAGTCCATGATCTCATGTGGGATTCGCTGTATACTAATTCCCTAGGTTAATATTAATATAGTATAGTAACTTTTTTGGAAGCAATGCACACATAAACTATGAGTATTATTTATGAGAGACCTACCATTTATTTTGGTGTACTTCAGGAGAACCATGGACTCACTCACCCCTCTGGCAAACCTACCCTAGAATTTGCAGCTATAGGATCCAAAAGAGTACATAAAAAGAATATAAACAAGAAGAAAACAAATGAAAACTCAAGATTCCCTCATGTTTAATAAAGAAAGTTAAAAAGGAAATGAATAAAAAGTGGATTCCTCATACTTTGGGAGATCATTGGTTCTCAACTCGCATGCATGATTGGAATTATAATAATTTAATCAGATTTTGCCACCCATTTGTATAATAATAGTTCAGCAGCCATCAGATAGTACTTGCTGATGTTTTTAAATGCATGAATCTTTGTAAACTTGAAAGAATATGCTGAGTTTATGAGAATATCACTGATTTGGTACACATTTCCATTTCCTTGTCGAAGTTATTCACAATGTATTAGTAATTGGTATGATTAACATAAGTTAATATGTTGCCTCTTGATGAGTAATAATTCTTGGAAAACAGACACTTCCCTATTTATTTTATCTTAATTCATGCATTCACTATAAAGTTCAAATTTGGGTGTAAAGTAACATAAATTACATGTTAGAAAATGAAAATAAAATTTTTTAGAAAATATTTCCACATCGTAAATGGAGACTTAATTTTTAGGTTGAAAAGATGTTGCATGTAACCATTTGATTTTATCTTGTCTGTTTTATAACAAAGTTGCTTGGATGGGGTTTAAAGTTGCATTTTCCTATCAGAAAAGTAGCATATGTCACTTCTTACATTTTGCAGGGAGGGGGGAGGAAGTTGAATTTTCAATATTCTGATTGGAATTTTAATCCAATATTATCTTATGCCTTTATTTTAATAAATTTGTTTACTTGTTAAAATGATTTAACTGTGGCAAACTCAAATTGGTGGTATGATTACTCGATATTCTGATAGGGGAAACTTCATTGCAAAACATTTGGATTATTTCGGGCTCCGTGATGGTGCTAATATGAGAAGATTGGATATTTGGCAGCGTTTGTTGCTAGTTTACTCAAAGGATCGAGACCTCGAGTAATAAATAGTAAAATATGTTAGCCTCAAAAGCGATGGTGAAAGCGATTAGAAACGAGGATTGAAAGTAACATATCATGGTGAATGACATATTTAACTATTTATTACTCCAAGTCTCGATCCTTATCCCTTTCACAGATTTAACTATTTATTCCCACCATCGCTTTTGAGATTAACATATTTAAAAAATAAATAAAAAATTCCTAAATTTGGGAGCTCAACATGATGGAAGCGATGTATAGTTTAAGGAGGATTGACCCAAACTCTACATGACACGTTAACAAATTAGAGAATCAAAGAGAAGAGGGAACAACAAGGGATGTTATGTTATTCTATTGAAACCTTAGTCTCCTTTGTTGTTCTTTCTTCTATTTGATTCTTTATTTTGTTAACAAAGCCTTCCCCGCACAATTTTCCATCTATGAGCATAAGGGTAACTATGTTTTTCATTTTGGGATCTCAAAGGATTGAAATTTAGGTCATGTAGATGTTCAAGTGGAAGAATAGATTTATTTATCATCATTGGAAGACTAGATGGTTTCAAGATAAGTGATTTTTTTTCTCTTCAAAACTCTTAGTGCATTGATGTATAGTTTATGCCCATATTTTCTTAGCAAATGAAGTTCGATCCTACTTAAGTTTGTTGGCAGACCCGTATAGAAATAATATATTTTGCAACTCATTATTCTATTTGATGATGGTAAAAATGGATGAAATAGGAGAGAATATTGTTGAGAACCAAAGCGTTTTCAATAGCTCTTTCCAGTAATTATGACATTCATTGGTTAAGGAAACATTTTGGAGGGAGATCCTGCAGGCAAAATATAGCGACGAGATTGTAGTTTTCCCGTCATTATCAATTATTAGACAACCTTACTTTTCATCTTTGTGGTAGAAGAATATTTTTAGGTTGGATCTATTTGGATGGTCATTGATGACTGGTTTGTTGGCTCTTTGCGTAGGAAGGCTGATAATGAGTCCGCTCATTTATATAAAGATGTATGGTTGTAACATTTGCGTTAAATGAAATGAAGTATTTTCTTTAGGAAGGTCGATAATGTGGTGTATATTTGCTTACAACGTGATGTATTGTTGCGAAATTTGCCTATAATCAAAGTCTCCTACTAGAATAATAGGCTAAATTGCTTGTTTGATGTAAAAAGGCATCGTCCGACCCCTTTTACTTATGCTACTGATAAAAAGACAGACTACTTTATAACCCTTATTAATTCTAACTAGAATAATCTTTAGTCATATTTTATTTACGTAGTCTCGGTTTAACTTTGAATTATCAATGCCCATTTTTCTCAAAATCGGAGTATCAAGACAAAAAAAAAATTGAAAAATGCTAAAACGTACTCAAAAGACATAAATTAAGAAAATCAATATAATAATATTCTCTTGAAAAATGTGTATTTAACTTTTATCAAGTTTTAAAATTCTTATTTCTAATAAAATGTTTCTACTTTTAATTTCGTTAACAAGTTTTAGGAACACTTGTTTGGTTTTGGCATGATCCAAAAATACATAGTGCTTATTTTAGCAGTTAATACAATCATCCATAGTTCTAGAGTTCTAGCCCTTAGGTCAAAAGTTCCATCATCACCCACTTAACATAATATTAACAACATGAATAATTGTTGTCAAATAAACAAAATCAATAGCAAGAGTCCAAGTGATCGAGAAAGGTGAGAATTTTTCTTAATAATATTTTAACAAACATATACTATATATGCTAATACAATCATAGTAGTACAGCACATAAAGCTTATCACAAATCACCTGTAATAATGCATGCATAAAGCATGCACTCAATAAAAACATAGCAATTTTGCAAACATAAAAATTAACTAATTCATGCAGAAATTAACATAGAAATCTTGCATTTATATGTTACTAATATATCTATCTATATTAATTATTAATGGAATGACCAATGCCAGGACTGTGTCCAGGAGTTGTGGGCCTAAAAGCTTCAACATCTCCCTCCAAACTTCTATTGCTACGGTGGTACACTTGGCTTGTGCTCATCATCTTGGTGGAGGCAGTGTTTGGTGGGTGAATGCTTTGTCTCAAACTCCTACCCTGAGTAGTAGTGAGTAGTAGTTCATGAGACAAAAACAATAGTACATAGAACAAGCAAATGCGAGCTAAATGTGCCATTTAATAATTAATGTGAGGGTGAAAAAGTAAAGAACAAAGGAAAAGAAGCTAAATATGGGCGTTTGGGGGAAGGAGTTGAAGATTGAGTGTATATTTGAAAGGCTTGCGTCAAAGTAGTATTTATAGAGGTTGAGAAGGCGAAGCATGTACACTGGTTCCAAACTCTGATAAAAAAAGTGGAAAAGGAAAATTAGAAAAGAATGAAGAGCCAACTAATTAGGTCCTTAAAAAAAAACTAGTTAAGCAATGATTCGATATTTGGTGTACATAACTCAATTTCAATTCCATATACATACACACATATGTATTTATGTATATGTGTCAAATATTAAGAAAGAGATTCAATTAAACTGATAAGTATCATAAAAGAAAATAAATTAAAAACCCATAATTTTTTTTTTTGAACAGACATACAAAAATATATTAATTCTTTATACTAATAATAAATTAAATAATAAATATTATAATTCATATATATTAAAAATATTCTCATAATGTTGGCCTCTGGGGTGTGGCGGTTTTCTCAATCCAACCATTTTTTTATTAAGTTTATATATTCTAAATCAATCCTTTTTTTTATTAAGTTTATATATTTAAGTTTATATATTTAAATATATTTTTTATTAATATTTTTTAAATTATGTGATAATTGTATAGTTTTTATCAATTCTATTTTTTTTTTAAAATCACATAAAAATGTTGATAATGGGTGGGTCCAAACCCGACCCAACACAATATTTATATGTAATAAATTGGGCTAGTACCAAATAGGTCAGTTGTATTTAGACTAACATTTTTCAAACTCAATCGTCAAAAATTGTGGGTTAATGAGCAGACCCATAAACCCGACCTATTTTTTACCACTCTAATTTTGAAGAATGGTTTATTATGACAACCACCAAATTCAACATTCTCCTAGCCTTACAAATGATAACATATAAAATGTAAGAGAAGAAAAAGGCGGTAAGAGTCACGGTTTTACAAGGAGAAAGGAGAGAGTTTTTTTTTTTTTTG
>Ga0315914_1005695_pt1 | contig 18012 bp, 9 predicted proteins | sample MpolenodulesMG_FD_203920 | JGI IMG/M metagenome (GOLD analysis project Ga0315914, IMG submission 203920) | Medicago polymorpha root nodule microbial communities from Los Angeles, California, United States - elongated nodules | ecosystem: Host-associated > Plants > Roots > Nodule | place: USA...
TGAATCTTAAAGTGTTTAAGTTTCTATTTGATTTGAGATTAATGATTTAATCAAGATCCGTTTTCAATGGGATTTCTTCCGCAAAGAGGATTAAAATTTTGAAAAACCCCTCTTAAAATCCCTTCAGATTCAACATGGGAAATGTATGATATATCATCCAACAAAAGGATTAATTATGGAGACAATCACGAGTGGAAATAAAATGTTCTGTTTGGTGGCTTCCATGATATCAAATGAGTTTACGTGCTTTCAAAATGTATCGGAAAATGAATCTTATCTTTGGCATTGTCGATTGGTCATTTAAGCTATCAAGGATTAAGGACACTTTTTTTATATGAAAATGGTAAATGGGCTTCCTTCAATCCAAATTCCAAAGAAGTTATGTACAGAGTGTTTGATCGGCAAGCAACATAGAGACTCTATGTCTAAAAAGAGCTTATGGAGAGCATCAAATAAGCTTCAACTTGTGCACGCAGATATATGTGGACCCATTAAACCAGAATCAAATAGCAAGAAAAGGTACTTCCTCAGTTTTATAGATGATTTTACTTGTAAGACATGGATTTACTTCTTACATGAAAAATCAGAGGCTTTTGCAATGTTCAGGATTTTTAAGGCTTGTGTTGAAAAGGAGTCGGGTGCATATATCACCTCCTTAAGGACAGATAGAGGTGGTGAATTTACCTCAAATGAGTTTGAAGAATTTTGCAAAGTTCAAGGCATAAGCAGACAATTGACTGCAGCCTATACTCCTCAACAAAATGGAGTTGCTGAGAGAAAAAATAGGACGATAATGAACATGGTGCGGTCTATGCTGGTTGAGAAGAAGGTTCCTAAAATGTTTTGGCCCGAAGCTGTAAAATGGAGTGTGCATATTCTCAATAGATGTCCTACATTGGCTGTGCAAAACAAAACTCCAGAAGAGGCATGGAGTGGTGTGAAGCCAACAATTAATTTCTTTCGAGTTTTTGGATGTGTGGCTCATGCACATATTCCAAAAAAGAATCAAGTTAGATGATAAGAGCAAGAAATGGGTTTTGCTGGGAGTAAGTGACGAATCAAAGGCATACAAACTATATGATCCAGTTTCCAAGAAAATAATCATTAGCAAGGATGTGATTTTTGAAGAAGATGTATGTTGGAACTGGGACATCCAAAAAGTTGAATGTAGACCATATCTTTTAGAGTGGAAAAATGATTATGAGAATGACATTGAAGGAGTAGAGGGAAATGAAGAGGGAGGCAACAATGATGATAACAATGATGCTAGCAATGATAATAACAACGACGATACAACAAATTCCATTGAATCTAATTCATCTTCTAGTGAACATCATGAGGATGACTCACCCAATGCGATTGAAGGGAGGGTAAGAAAAACACCTTCTTGGATGGCAGATTATGAAACTGGTGAAGGCTTGTCTGATGAAGATAATCTGAATGCAATGATGATGCTCGCTGAAGATGACCCACTCTCATTTGAGAAAGCTAGCAAAAGCAATAAGTGGAGAGGTGCAATGAGGGCGGAAATTGAATTAATAGAAAACAACAAGACTTGGGAGTTTACTGTTTTAAGTGGATTTATAAAACTAAGCTTAATGAGAATGGAGAGATAGATAAGTACAAGGCGAGACTAGTGGCGAAGGGGTATGCACAACAATATGGAGTTGACTACACTGAAGTATTTGCTCAAGTGGCAAGATTGGATACCATTAGATTAATACTTGCTTTGGCTGCTCAACACAGTTGGGATGTTTTTCAGTTGGATGTGAAGAGTGCATTTCTTCACGGTGAACTTAATGAAGAGGTATCTGTGAATCAGCCGTTAGGATATGAAAAAAAAGGTGAAGAGAACAAAGTTTACAAGTTGAAAAAGGCTTTGTATGGCCTTAAGCAGGCACCAAGAGCATGGTATAGCAAGATAGAAGCATATTTTGTTCGAGAAGGCTTTGAAAAATGTTTTTGTGAACATACATTGTTTAAAAAAACAAAGGAAGGAAGCAAGATTCTAATAGTAAGTCTTTATATTGAAGATTTAATATATACCGGAAATGATATGAATATGTGTGATGAATTTAAAAATTCAATGATGGTAGAATTTGACATGTCTGATTTGGGGAGGATGCGGTATTTTTTAGGAGTTTAGGTGATACAAAATCCAAATGGGATTTTTGTGTGTCAAAGAAGGTATGCCCGTGAAGTCTTAATGAGGTTTGGAATGAATAATAGTAACTCAATGCATAATCCTATAGTGCCAGGAACAAAGTTATCAAAGAATGACGAAGGAACAAAAGTTGATACAACTTTATACATGAAGATGGTTGATAGTTTGATGTATTTGACTGCAACAAGACCAGATTTAATGTATGGAGTAAGTCTCATTAGTAGATTCATGTCTTGTCCAACTGAATCTCACTGGCTTGCAGCAAAAAGAATACTAAGGTACCTTAAAGGTACAACTGAATTGGGTATTTTGTACAAAAATGGAGGAGGCCACTAAAACTTGGTGGCATATATTGACAGTGACTTTGTCGGTGATTTGGATGACCGAAGGAGCACTTATGGATCTGTTTTCTTGCTTGGTTCTGTTGCAGTGTCATGGTCCTCTAAAAAACAACCTGTTGTGACACTGTCCACTACTGAGGCTGAGTATGTAGCTGCTGCATCTTGTGCTTGTCAATGTCTTTGGTTAAGGGGGGTCTTAGAGAAACTTGGTCATAGAGAGAAAAAGAGCACCACCATTCAGTGCGATAATAGCTCTACAACAAAGCTTTCAAAGAATTCAGTTTTTCATGGAAGAAGCAAACACATCGATATAAGATTTCATTTTTTGAGAGATTTGGTAAAAGATGAAGTTGTTGAATTGAGCTACTGTAATTCTCTAGAACAGGTTGCAAACATAATGTTAAAGCACATAAAGTTAGATCAATATTTGAAACTTCGCAGGATGATGGGAATGGTTGAAGCTTCAAAAATAAACTAAATGCATTTTGCATATAGTTTAAGGGAGGGAATGTTAGATTATTTTGTGGTTATGTTTAATCTACTTCTATTATTAGGAAGTATGACTTAGTTTTTCTCTTGGGACATAGTCTACACATTATAAGGCTTGTAATGTGGTTGCATCTATCTTCACTCTTTCCATTTTTGAATCATCTGTAAGGCTATATAAAGCCAAACTCTTGTTCTCAATAAAATAAGACATTCTCTCAACAAACCAGCATGGTAATTATTAGTTTTAGCAATCCCTCTCTCCCTTGCTCTCTGCCACCACTTGCCATATCTCTCTCCTCTAAACTTATGTAAGACTTCATTTGGGTTTTCTCTTGTTAATTATTAAAAAAAGAAAGATTAATAGTGTTTTACCCCATATTGTTAAAAAAAAATGGTGTTTTACCCTGTAATATAGGCGACTTCCGGCTTACCGCTGTAAAAGAAAAGTTTAGATTTCATCAATGTAACATGAATATTCTTTGATTTTGGACAATGATGATATCTGACTAGGCAAAACCGCTGACATGACACGCTGACTGTATAATTGATTTGATTTTTCAATTTTTTTACTTCATTTTCTCCATGGCTTATTTAAAAAAACAACATAATAATATTCTTCTTCATCATTAATCTCCTTCATCTCAAATCCAGAAAATCAACTTCACATACACTAACAACTCCATTCATCATCATCATCATCATCACTAACAACTTATTTATGAACAAGGTGGAATAAAATAACATAGTTGAGATTTATTTCACAAAATTAAAATTGAATTTGAAGCTCACAACTCATTTTTTTCCACATCAACTAAAAACTCAAAGTATAAAATTTACAAAATCTAATAAACCCTTCATCCAATTAACAAAAGGGGTCAATGGATGGTAGAAACCTCACTCTTCGGCAGCGGTTGTGATGGTTTGGTTTTGTGTTGTTGTTGTGCTTGTGTTCCTGAGCTGGTCTCAGCTCTTATAGTTCTCATGCTCGCCTCTGTTTCTGTTGTCGCATGGTTGGAGTTCAGTTGAGTTTCGTCACTTTTCTCTGCTATTTTAGGGGTTTTGCAAGGTGTTTGTGTGAGTCTATCTGGTTGGGTCTTGTGGCTTTGTGAGTGGAAATAAAGACGCGTAAGAAATGGGTAATGTTTATGTGTGTTTCTATTGAGTTTGGTGATGAAGATGATGATGGTGGAGAGATAAAAAAAAACTAGCGATCTTGGAAAGAAGAATTGAGGTTTTAGTTTATTAACCCTAAGGAATTTGATGGGTTTTGAAGGTTTGGGTTAAGGAATTTCAGGAAGATGAATATTTTGGTTTGAATATATGATGATGAATGTTTGAAGACGAAATATAATTTTTTTAAATAATTGTTAATTGATAAAAAAAATAGTTGAAAACAAAAATAAATGAAATTTTTTTATAAAAGTCAAGTCAGCATGCCACATCACCAAAATTACAAAAATACACGGTCAACGTGTCATGTCAGTGTTTTTGCTAAGTCAGGTAGTATCAGGGTCCAAAGCTAAAGAATCTTCATATTACAAGGATGAAATTTAAACCTTTTTTTTTCCAGAAATAAACCGGAAGTTGTCTATATTATAAGGGTGAAACACTATTAATGAAATTAATGTTATTTTGATTTTAATACGATTATCCTTAAAACCACAAACTTAGTTTGCTTCAAGCCATTGCTATTTACATCTTCAAAATCATTTCTTCTATACCTAAGCAATATGTGGACTCCATAATCAAATAAATTCATCCTAAAAAAAACTTTACGGTCGAACTGGGTGTCTAAAGATAAGAATGCATTTTATATTTGTTATATTATTGATATCATTAAAAAATATACGTATAATTTGTTATAATATGAAAATGCAAAATATCTATTATTTATACCTATAATTTTAATCAAAATATCTATTATCTATAATTATAATAGTTCGTAATTTATACGCATTATCCCTATAAGAAGAACGGACAAATGGACACTCATGTCCGTTTGAGCGCTAGTTATATATAAATGGAATGGGGGATTTTGGGAGAAATACAGACAAACTTATATAATATCAAGAAAGAGCATATATTATTATATAATGATGAAAAACAGATTAAGAATGAGACAATCATACAAGATTCATTTTTGTGAAAACAGAAAGAAGTGCGTTTTTTCTTTGTACTCACACAAGAACCATGGCATGTAGTTAGTTGAATGCAAAAATAACTCTCCCAGACAATTGAACTCTGTACGTGATTTGCTAACCAATCCTTCGATATTTAAACATTGGACATTCACAAGAAATTAATGTGAGAACTGAGAACTAAAAATGGATACAACAAAATGTACAACATTTTTTGTATTTTTGGTTTTACTAAGTGTGATATTTATGTCTGAAGCTAGTAAGGTTCCTCCAAAGCCTCCAAGTTATATTGATCCAAATTGTCACTCTCCAGGTTCTAGTCTAGACCGTTACTCTAGAGCTAGTTTGTATCCTCAACCTTCAGGTGCTGCTAGTTCAAATCATCAAACTCGTCATCCATGCATGGAGTTGCCCGTGAACCTGCATTGCGTGAATCAAGCGGCGGCGATGACGGTGGCTATGGACACATAAATAATAGAAAGATGGGTATGACTATAGCCATGGCGCCATCTGATTAATGAATTCATTATGTTTGTAACAAGAAAGTAGTATGCTAATATAAAATAAAATAAAATATCATCCAATAAATGCTGAATAATATGCTTGACAAAAAAAATGAATGCACAATTAATATCAGCCTTATGATATTAATTGCTACCATTCACAATTAATATGCTTGGGCCTTATGATTACCGGAGGCGGTTCAAACAGGCATAGGTCAACTAAATGGTATTCCTGTAGCAATTGGTATTATGGATTTTGAGTTTATGGGGGTAGTATGGGATCCGTAGTGGGTGAGAAAATCACTACTTTCATAAGGAAAGTGTTTAAGAGCATGTGTATGCAGCATGCTTTAAAGAGAAAAAAAAGGAAAGAAATCAAAACTTTTACATTATTACGGTGCGGTTTAGAATGCATAAAAAGAAGATTTGTGCACCATTCACAAGTTGTGCATATAAGAGCTGAAAGCAATTCTAAGCCATTGATATATTAATATTAAATTCGAACGGTCAGGATCCGTTGGCAAAGTGGGAGAGGTTACCTGCTGCCATCAAGTTGCTTTTGTGCAGCGGGTCCCACGCGTGGAATAAATCTGAGTATTTAAATTGTTTTTTTGGCAAGTGTTCTATTGGGCTTATATGGCAAAACCAGGCCCAATCTTAATATTTATTCCTTCTATGTTATATTAATTTACTGTTAATGATTGATAATAATTTACTCCTGGCATTATAAATTAACAAATTAATCCTTCTATGTTCATTAATTTACTGTTAATGATAATAAATTAAAATATTAAAAATTGAACCCATTACACTGTCCCGGTTAAATTTATTCCTTTTGATTGAATTTATGTTAGTAGAAAAATTGATGTTAATGTCACTAAAATTTCTTGTGTTGCCACTTTAATTTATTTAATGTGTTTGGCAGCTGAATTGTTTTTTTTTTTTTTTTTAAAGATGAGAAACTCATTACTGTTGGAAGTTTTTTATCTTATAAAAAAAAATGATGGAAACGTTTCCATTTATGTGCACAATAAATGTTAATAATCCTTAAATCTATTTTAATACCAAAACAAGATTATTAAGATGGGTTTGATTTTCACAAGAAGTCAATAAATTTTGAAATCTAAAAATATGGAAAAATACGAAAATGAAATAATGAATTAAAATTTTTAGTAGAAGTTGTGTTAGTAAATTGGACGCAGTTGAATTTTGTTTTTTTGGAGAAAATTAGAAGATGAATCAATTGTGTGCAATATTAGGCTAATAAATTCACAATCGAATACTATTATAAAAATAAAAATAAAACGTTTTTTGAATGAGTATAAAATAGGTGTATATGATGTATATTAAAGGCAACATACATCATTTATTAAATGAGTATAAAATAGACATCCAATAATCCGCGAAGATAAGGTGTATATTATTGTCGAATGGGTCAAGGTAAATGAACATTAAAATTAGGCAAAACATTTTTTAATTATGGAGTTTAAGTTTTTGAATTTTAGTTATTGTCATTTTAATATATTAAATTTAATGTTGATTTATGATGTAATATAAAATAATTATAATAATAATCATAATATTTACTTTGAAGAAATAATAACAATAATAATAATTAGATAGAAACGAGTGTTTGATGTAGTTTAGGTCGAAGAATCTTGTCATTAGGATTAGAGTTTTAAGTTTGATTAGTTGATAAAGAGTTTGAGTCATTATACATTCATCCAAGTACCTTGACTACATGATTCTTTCAGTTAGGGTAAGAGTTGTGAGTTAAAAGAGTCGTTCGGAAATCTTGGAAGTGGTTTAGTTCGAAGAATCTTGTCATTAGGGTTAGAGATTTAAGCTTGATTAGTTGATGAAGAGTTTGATTAGTCATTATACATTCATCAAATTATTTTGACTACAAGATTCTTTCAGTTAGGGTAATAGCTGTGAGTTTGATGAGTCGTTCCGAAATCTTGAAAGTAGTTTAGGTCGAAGAATCTTGTCATTAGGGGTTAGAGTTTTAAGCTTGATTAATTGATAAAGAGTTTGAGTAGTCATTATACATTCATCTAAGTACTTTGACTACAAGATTCTTTGAGTTATGGTGAGAGTTGTGAGTTTGATCAGTCGTTTTGAAATCTTCGAAGTAGTTTAGGTTGAAGAATCTTCTTGTTAGGGTGAGAGTTGTAAGCTTGATTAGTCGTTGAACATTCATCCAAGTACTTTGACTATAAGATTTTTTGAGTTAGGGTAAGAGTTGTGAGTTTGATAAGTCGGCCTGATATATTGGAAGTAGTTTAGGTCAAAGAATTTTGTCATAATGGTTAGAGTTGTCATTAGGTTGATAGTTGTAAGCTTGGTTAGTCGATAAATAGTGTGATTAGTCATTGAACGTTTATCCAAGTAATCTGACTTCAAGATTTTTCAGTTAGGGTAAAAGCTGTGAGTTTGATGAGTCGATCTGAAGCCTTTGTAGTAGTTTATTATAAAAGAGATTATTATAATGTTCTTAAAATGTCTCTTAAAAATCATTTAAAAATATAAAAGTTTAAGTATAATTAAACAGGGACCAACACATACTTTTAATCCCTGTAAAATTAAAATCTATTTAATTGTGCTTAAACTTTTAAATTTTTAACATACTTTTTTGGCGGTATAATTTCACTTTTCCTCTTCTCCCAAAATTATCAAATTCTATCTCCCTCCTCACGTTTTTGTCTCTACCATATCAAATTTATTTAATTTTTAAATTAAATTTAAAATTTATCAAAAGAGAAGGCTCCAAAATATGATCTCAACACTTTGACATGGCTCCAACATTTCCCTCTCCCCCTGTAATTTTCACATTTTCGTTTCCCTCCCATTTTTTATTCTCCCTCTCATTTTTTTACTCTCTTTTCTTTCTCTCCCTCCTATTCTCTTTCACAACTCATTTTCCCTTTTTCCTGAAAACTGAAACGACCTTCTCTATACGCTCGATCGCTCAAGCATCCATCTTCAATCATTCAAACCTCAAACTCTCTCTCTCTCTCTCTCTCTCTCTCTCTCTCTCTCTCTCTCTCTCTCTCGTTGCGATAGCGATACCTGCAACACTGTTGATTCCCCTTTCTCCCGTCGCATAGCGACTACAACAACATCAATCTTAATCTCTAGTTCATGTTCTTCACGATTAAATCGTTAATCAGAACATTATTTGACATTCTCTTCTTGCCGGTTTGTTTTCCTAACTCTTCTATGATTTTTGTTTTTGATTTGAGAAATCCTAGGTTTAATTTGATTAAGTATTGTTGCGATTTTTTAATAGGTGGGATCTTCAGCTTGAACACGCTACTTACGAGAATCGACAACATCTTTACCTTCCGAGCAGGTGAAAGACTGAAGCTTTTTGGTTAATTTTGTATTGATGAAATTAGTTTTTAGTGTAATAAGAATCTGTTGATTTGGTTAATGAAATCTTTTTGATTAATTTTGTATCGACTTTTGGATGAATTATAATTTATGCTCTTGGACTTGATATTCCTTGTTTTAGATAGTTTGATGGCTTCTTTTGTTATGATATCAAATCTATATGTATCTGTTATGATAGTTTGAGGGCTTTTTTGTTGTGATTTTCAGAACAGGGTGTTCATGCTTAGCTTATCCAAGTCATTTTATGTTGTTAATTGGAAGGGGCAGTGGTTTTGTCGCTGTTGAGATTTCGTTTACTCCGCGTGCCAAGAGAGTTTTGGAACTCTCACTGGAGGAAGCTAGTCAACTTGGTAAACGATAGCATACTTTTATAACGTCGTTTTGTATATCTAATCAATTACTTTGTTTACAAAAAATGTGTTCACGACTTATTATTTGTATGACTTGATTTTTGCTTTCAATGATCTGTTGGTTGATTAATTTGAATTAAATTCATTCGAAGTGAGTTGAAATTTATCTATGAATTGGCGTGATTTATTTTTTGTCCGGCCTGTCCGTTCTTTTGTTTATTTTATTTGGAGTGTTTAAAAATTAGTATTCACTTGCAATACTTTGCTTGTGCTTGCTGAAAGTTTGGCTCACATTTTGGAATTTCTAGGTCACAATTATATCCGATCTGAGCACTTGCTTTTGGGTCTTCTTCGGGAGGGTGAAGGTGTGGCAGCACGTGTTCTTGAAAATTTGGGTGCTGATCAAACTAATATTCGCACCCAGGCAAGTATTATGTCATCATCTATTCCTTTTATGTATTTTTATTACATAAGAACATGTTTTCACTTTTCATTTGAAAATATGTTTTTGTGTGTTAATCTTGTACTCCACTTGACGAAAACAGGCTATTCGCATGGTTGGTGAGGGTGCTGATAGTGTTGGGACTACTGTTGGCTCTGGAAGTAGTAACAATAAGATGCCAACTTTGGAGGAGTATGGCACCAATTTGACCAGGCTAGCAGAGGAGGTAACTTACAATTCCTAGTTTTCTTCATGACAGATTGTAGATGTTGTCTCATTCTATATTGATGCCTACTAATTTTTCTCTTTTGTGATGATGTCAAAATCCCAGGGAAAATTGGATCCTGTTGTGGGTAGGTAGCCACAAATTGAACGTGTCACTCAAATCTTGGGTCGTCGTACCAAAAATAATCGTTGTCTTATTGGGGAACCTGGTGTCGGAAAGACAACCATTGCTGAAGGTCTTGCTCAACGGATTGCAAATGGTGACGTCCCTGAAACAATAGAGGGAAAGAAGGTTGGTGTTTTGTTTCTATCTCTAGTCCATAAATTGGTTTTGATTTTATTCAGGGGGTTTGTTCTTTCATTTTTAGCACTTTGAACATCACTACTAAAAAAACAAAAATTAGTGAGGGATATTTAGTGAGGGAAAACGTGAAATCCCCCTCTAATTCCGTCACTAAATTTTGCGACCAAAGAGTTTGTGAGGAATTTCATTTTTTCCGTCATAAATTTCCCTCGCTAATTTTGCTTTTTCTAGTAGTGCATGTTTAACTTGCTCAATCTTGATCTGATTATAATTCTTTGATGTGGAATTTTAGTACTTTTGGGTTTCCTGAATGACGTGAAAGCCTTATTCTGCATGATGTAGGTTATAACCCTAGATAATACTGGCATAGGATTATCCAATTGAAATACAAGCATTGTTCTTTATGGATTTAAGATGTGCCTTGAAATTGCTTAAGCCAGATGCTGAAGGGAAAGAGTTTATGGAATGAATTGTGATACGCTTGCATGCTAGATTGATACGCTTGCATGCTAGATTGAGATAGGATGCTTCTAATTAGCTACTTAATATGATGCTAATGTTACAAAACACAACTGTGTGCAGTGTTAAAAGAGGCAACAATGCTTCAACACATGGATTAGTAGGAGTGTCCAGGAACACATGCTCCAGAACTCAGGTGGGAAATGTACCAGACCAAATCTCCTCTATCATTTGTAATAAACCTTTGCCTATTGAATGAAAGTCATCTTTCCACTTAAAAAAAATATTGTGGTCAAGAACAAATTTTTGTTTTGATATTATTTTCACAAAAACAAACTAATGTTGGTCACAAAGTGTAAAAACTACTATTTTTGTGTACTGAATAAAAATAAGTAAAGTGAATATTACGCAATTCTATGATAATTTTGAATTTTCTATGTTATTTTAATAGTGTTTGGTTCTACGTTAGGGTGGACCAAAAACACTTTTGGAGAGTTTAACTTGATTTTAATTGTTAAAATAATGATTGGTTCTCTATATGTAAAATTGATTCCAAGCAAAGCTACTCCCCCTATTTTTTGGCTTCTTGTCGCTATCAATTCTCTATTGTAAACAAAAGATCACGTATGATTTATTCTAATTTTCAATTTTGCCCTTTCAAATCCAACTCAAGCTCTGAAAGATGAATAGTTTAATTAACTTAAAAAAATAATAATATTTTTTTAGTTTGAAAGAAATTTGTTGGTTTTTTTTACACATAAAGAAATTTGTTAGTTGATATGATATACATGACTTAATTAATGGACCCAAAAAAATGTAATTTTTGTTACAGTTAAAAATAAATACTACCTCCATCCATAATTATAGGGTCGTTTTAAAAAAATAACGGGAATTAAGAAAATTGAAAGTGGTAACAAATTTGTTTGTAATTACTATTGTTTTCATAATAGAGAGTTAGTGTATATTTTCAACATAATATTTAATTTTGATTGAAGAAAAAGTTATAAAATAAATAGGGGTATGTTGGTAAAGAATTAATTAATGTACTTGAAAATACGAGTCTTATAAAAAGAGATTTTTTTCTTTTCAAAAGGATCTTATTTTTAGGGACGGAAGTAGTATATATGTCCATTGGACAACATCAATTTTTTTTCTTTAAAAAGAAAATGGTCAAAATCAATTATGTGGAAATTATTTTTGTTCCTGCACAACCAAACACACTGTTTTTTTTTTAATTTACGAAATCAACAAAATTGCACCTTCAAAGAATAAAAAAGATTGCAAATACCACTTTTGGCATAATATCAAGAACATCTTTCAAACAATAAGTATAGAATATATAGTGCATTTGTTATTTCAGGTTTTCAGAAATAAAAGAATTTAACCAAAGCAGAGGGGGTGTATTTGGAGTCTGGGAGATGGATTAGCAAAAAGGGGCATCAAATATTCTGCATTAAAATATGATTCAGGATTTTATTTGTTTTTTAATCTAGCAGGTCATTAACCGCCACCTGTCCAGAAATTTGTTGTTTGTGCATGGTGCGGTTTAAAATGTACAAAGAGAAGATTTGTGCACCATTCACAAGTTGTGCATATAAGAGCTGAAATCAATTCTGAACCATTGATTTATTATTATATATTCCAACGGTTGAGATCTGTGACAATAGTGTAACAGGTGACCTGCTGGTTTTAATGTGATGTTGGGTACATGCGGTCCCACCATGTAATTAAATCCGAATATTTTATTCATTTTTTTGGTGGCTTGTATTGGGTTTGGGCTGAACTATTTTCTGCTACTTGTAGTAACATGGGTTGATATATTTGCTGCAACATATACTTAGACGAAAACTATGAAAATAACTTGCATTTTATGCTTAATTATTTTTTTTAGCACCTGAAATTGCATTTTGTATGTATATTGAAAAATCTGAAAATGTATAAAAATTAAGTAGAAGTCGTTTTAGTAAATTGGACGCTTGTAATTGGATTTTATTTTATTTTGAAAAAATTATAATATGAATAAATTGTGTGTAATATTTGGCTGATAAATACACAATCCAGTCGCTATTATAAACAAAATTTAACATTTTAGGTTTTTGTATGTGATGTATATTAAAGACCACATAAATCATTTAGTAATTATCGATTTTTCAATTTAATTTCTTTTGCTACCAGTTTAATTTAGTTATAGTCTTCGGCACCTGAAATTGAAAATGCGAAAATGAATTATGAATTAACTAGACTCTAACCTGTGCGATGCACGGATTTTGTAGAGTTTCATATATAAAATATCAAATTGGCTATATTATTACTTGTAGAGTTGCATATAAACTCAAAAAGAATCAAACTAAGTGACAATTGAGAGTGATCGACATGCACAATCTCAAAAAAAACAAATTAACAACATTTAGATTGCATCAACAAAAATTAATATGGAAATCAACAAAAATGAATATGGAATCAAAATCATTACTTTGTCAAAACAAAGTAATGTTATAGTCTACTGTAGCGATTTTTGAAAATAAAAAGTCAGAATAAACAACTTCAAGTAATATAACATAGGAGAAACAAAGAGGCGGCAAAATTGCAGGAAAAAGTGAAGTTTCTAATGATAAAATTATCATCTGGATCAGTCAAATTATCTACAATATTAAAGATGCAACTTCAATATCGTAAAACGTAGTAAGCGTGCACAAAAAAAAGAAAAAAGAACATAAAAAGTCAGAATAAACAACTTCAAGTAATATAATATAGGAGAAACAAAGAGGCCGGCAAAATTACAGGAAAAAGTGAAGTTTCTAATGATAAAATTATCATCTGGATCAGTCAAATTATCTACAATTTTAAAGATGCAACTTTAATATCGTAAAACGTAATAAGCGTACACCAAAAAAAATGAAAAAAGAACTACTATCAATAAAGGTACCGCTAATAATAAAAATTAACTGCTATGAGAGAGGAAACCGCTAGGGCAGTTGGGGATTTAAAAAAAATGTTTTAGTCATGTATTTTATTTTTGGAAGCGACAATATTCCAGCAAAAGTAGAAGTGGCATAGCGGTTATAGTTGTAAAGTGAAAGCATATGATACCTGTTTAACATTTATATATATTAAGATTAATTTGATTTGGTTATCAAAAATAGTATTAATGAAATGATCATTGTCCCACACTTGGATTCAAAATAGTATTAAAACGTAATTAATTGTCCACACTTAGATCAACGTAAATAGTATTAAAAATAATTGCCCCACACTTGGATCAACGTTATTAAACGATATTTTTTTTAGGGATAAACAAACTTTTTGTTTCATGAAGAAAAAAAACAAATTATTTTGATACATAAAAAACGAATTAACATAAATACCCCATAAATATTGACATATAATTAAAATTGGTTTATGACATAAAATATAAATTAGCTTATTATTAAATTGGTGTATTAACTATGAGATTAATGATGGTGTTAAGAGTTTTCAGCTACCTCTTGTAGATGAAGAACACAAGAATGTTGAGATTCATGGTTAATTTAAATCGGTTTTATTTTAATAGGGTTGGACTTTATTTGATCTTCCTTTTCAAGCATCTCTCTATCGATAAATAAAGCTTACAACTCTCACCTTGATGACAAGAATCTTTAACTTAAACTACTTCAAACATGTCAGAACGGCTGATCAAACTCACAACTCTTACCCTAATACTAGGGTTTGACTTTATTTGATCATCCTTTTCAAATTCATCATTTTTCTATTTTTCACAATTTTATTTCATCTATTAGGGTTTGACTTTATTTAATCTTCTTTTTCCCAGTTCATTATTTTACTAAATTCTACAATTTTATTCCATCTACTAGGGTTGGACTTTATTAAATCTTCCTTTACAAATTCATCATTTTTTTATTTTTCATAATTCCATTCCTTCTAATAGGGTTGGACTTTATTTGATCTTCCTTTTCAAATTCATAATTTTTTTAATTTCCATAATTTCATTCCTTCTGCAAGGGTTTGACTTTATTTGATCCTCCTTTTCAAATTCATAATTTTTCTAAATTATACAATTTTATTAATTTCCACAATTTAGAAAAATGATGAATTTGAAAAGGAGGATCAAATAAAGTCAAACCCTTGCAGAAGGAATAAAATTGTGAAAAATAAAATAAAAAGATGAATTTGAAAAGGAGGATGAAATAAAGTTCAACCCTAGTAGAAGGAATAAAATTGTGAAAAATAGAAAAAAGATGAATTTGAAAAGGAAGATCAAATAAAGTCCAATCCTATTAGAAGAAATGAAATCGTGAAAAATAGAAAAATGATGAATTTGAAAAGAAAGATCAAATAAAGTCCAACCCTAGTAGAAGGAATACAATTGTGAAAAATAGAAAAATGTTGAATTTGAAAAGGAAGATCTAATAAAGTCCAACCCTAGTAGAAGGAATAAAATTGTAAAATTTAGTAAAATAATGAATTGGAAAAGGAATATCAGATAAAGTCAAACCCTAATAGATGGAATAAAATTGTGAAAAATAGAAAAAAGATGAATTTGAAAAGGAAGATCAAATGAAGTCAAACACTGGTATTAGGGTAAAAGCTGAGAGTTTGATTAGTCGTTCTAACATGTTTGAAGTAGTTTAAGTTGAAGATTCTTGTCATTAGGGTGAGAGTTGTGAGCTTTATTAGTCGATAGAGAGTTTGATTAGTCGTTTAACATTCATCTAAGTACTTTGACTACAAGATTCTTTCGATTAGTGTAAGAGTTGTGAGTTTGATGAGTCGTCTTGACATCTTGAATGTAGTTTACGTCGAAGAATCTTGTCATTAAGGTGAGAGTTGTAATCTTGATCAGTTGGTGAAAAGTTGGATTAGTCACTGAACATTCATCCAAGTACTTTGACTACAAGATTCTTTCAGTTAGGGGTAAGAGTTGTGAGTTTGATGAGTCGTTTTGACGTCTTGGAAGTAGTTTAGGTTGAAGATTCTTGTCATTAAGGTGATATTTGTAAGCTTGATTAGTCGATAAAGATATTCATTAGTCGTTGAACATTCATCAATGTGCTTTGACTGTAAGATTCTTTCAGTGAGGGTAAGAGTTGTGGGTTTGATCAGTCGCTGTGACATATTTGAAGTAGTTTAGGTAGAAGATTCTTGTCATTATGGTGAGATTCGTAAGCTTGATTAGTTGATAAATAGTTTGATTGGTCATTGAACGTCCATCAAAGTACTTTCACTGCAAAATTCTTTCAATTAGGGTAAGAGTTGTGAGTTTGATGAGTCGTTATGAGATGTTTGAAGTAGTTTAGGTCAAAGAATCCTGTCGTTAGGGTGAGAGTTTTAAGGTTGATTAGTTGGTTGAAAATTTGATTAGTCGTTGAACATTCATTCAAGTACTTTGACTATAGGATTCTTGCAGTTAGGGTAAGAGTTGTGAGTTTGATGAGTCGTCTTGACATCTTGGAAGTAGTTTAGGTTGAAGATTCACATCATTAGGGTGAGAGTTATAAGCTCGATTAGTCGATAAAAAGTTTGATTAGTCGTTGGACGTTCATCCAAGTACTTTCACTGCTAGAATCTTTCAGTTAGGGTAAGAGTCGTGGGTTTGACCAGTTGTTGTGACATCTTCGAAATAGTTTAGGTCAAAGAATCTTGTCATTAGGGTGAGAGTTGTAAGCTTTATTAGTTGATAAAGAGTCTGGTTAGTCATTGAACGTTCATCCAAGTACTTCAACTACAAGATTCCTTCGGTTAGGGTAAGAGTTGTGAGTTTGATAAGTCGTTATGACATCTTGAAAGTAGTTTATGTCGAAGAGTCTTGTCATTGGGGTGAGATTTTTAAACTTGATTAGTCGATAAATGGTTTGATTAGTCATTGAACACGCATCTAAGTACTTTCACTGGAAAAGTGAAAATGGTTTGATTAGTCATTGAACATTCATACAAGGTATTAGTAATTGAACATTCATGCAGGAACTGGAATTTCTCAGATTGGATTACCGGAGGTAAGTCGATATGAAGGACTATCCCCTCAGAAACCTAGTCAACTTAGGAACTACATTTGTCCGGCGACTGAAACGTGGCTAGAATTTTAACGGAAACAAATACAATCAATCAAACTGTTGAAAATGACCTTAATAGACCAAGAACAATGGAGGAACTGGAATTTCTCAAATCGAATTCCCGAAGGCAAGTCGATATGAAGAACTACCCCCCCATAAACCTAGTTAAATTAAGAACTACACTCCTCCGACGATCAATAGTTTGATTAGTCATTGAACGCTCATCCTAGTACTTTGACTCCAAGATTCTTTTAGTTGGGGTAAGAGTTGTGAGTTTGATCAGTTGTTCTGAAGTCTTTGTAGTAGTTTAGGTCAAAGAATCTTGGCATTAGGGTTAAAGTTGTCATTAGGGTGATAGTTGTAAGCTTGGTTGGTTGATAAAAAGTTTGATTAGTCATTGAACGTTCATCAAAGTACTTTGACTCATAGATTCTTTCAGTTATGGTAAGAATTTTGAGTTTGATCAGTCGTTTTGAAGTCTTTTAGTTGGACTTTATTTGACATCTTGGAAGTAGTTTAGGTCGAAGAATCCTGTCTTTAGGGTGAGAGTTGTAAGATTGATTACACGATTAAAATTGTTATTACTCATTGAACATTCATTCAGGTACTTTGACTTACTTTTTATTTGAAGTAAAATACGTTAGACTTGCTATTATTTATTATGTGAAACAAAAATATTTACCAATAAAAGGGTGTGATTTAAAATAAAATAAAATAAGGGAATGATATTTTTTTTTTGAATAAATGTAATGAATTGAATATTAACTAAAAAAAACTTAATTTCACTTTAATTATTTTTGTTGGGAGAATCATACTACTCAATTTTCCTTTTCCTCTTATGTCAGAATAATCAAATTTCATATCCCTTCAATTTCACTTTTCCTCTTAGGCCAAAATAGAGTGAATCATCAACTTCGTTCCTGAATTTTCACGGGTCGGCCAACTTCGTCCCTCAATTATGCGAAATATCAATTCAAAAAACTTCAAACCTTAATTTTTTTTCGTATTGAATCTGAAAGCCAAAATCCTCAAAATTTCTTAAAGCAAAACTATTGAAATTGAATCTGAAATGATGGAGGGTGGGAATATGGGAAAAAACGGTTATGAAAGTCAAGCTTCATCTTCAAGCTCCAAGTTTAATGGTGTTGTGAGAG
>Ga0315914_1005697_pt1 | contig 18007 bp, 13 predicted proteins | sample MpolenodulesMG_FD_203920 | JGI IMG/M metagenome (GOLD analysis project Ga0315914, IMG submission 203920) | Medicago polymorpha root nodule microbial communities from Los Angeles, California, United States - elongated nodules | ecosystem: Host-associated > Plants > Roots > Nodule | place: USA...
CCACAAGAACCAGTTGACTAAAGAGAAGCGTAATTACCTATATAGTTGGTTTTGATCTAGCCGGAGAAGCTTGAGCTTTAGTTGGCCTTTTCTTTGAGGAGACAAGATTAAGAGAGTTTATGGTATCAAAAATGTGAATGGCATTAGACCTCTTCGTCTTTTTGTGAATGAGAGGCATCTCATTCTCTTCCACCACAACAGAGACATGTGCCTTACCCTAATTGGGATCACTTCGGTTGGCGCTAGAAGCAGCTTGGCTCTAATTGCTAGGTTTGTAAATAGCAAGAGAGGTTACCTTGGCATGAAAAATTTGTCTTGATATAGCCTTACTAGTTTTCGTCTTTTGTAGACGAAGTTTTTCAACTTCATCAAATATACGATATTTTACTGAAGGCCATAAATTAACAAAAACAATAGGTTTACTGGGAGATTCTCAAAAGGCACTAGCCAAAAGGCTTGAATTTTGTTCCAACACAGGCTAGAAAGATGAGTGAACTCCTCATGATCCAAGACAAGTCGAGAGATCATCGAAATTACAGAGTCATACCCAAGTGGTATATGTTACCTAACCAAACTATTAAGGCACTATGTGAGGGTTATATATCTTTCAATCGTTGTTTTGTTTTGCGAATCAGAATAAAAACTTTCGATTCTGCGATAGCTGTATTCATGATTTTGGAAATCATCATAAGACATGGTGTAGAAGGTTGAATAAAATATATGAGATGGAAGAATTGTTTTTGGCGAGAAAAAGAATATAAAAAAGAATGAAAAGGCGAGTCTAGACTTTTGAAATACTTAAAGAAGCGGTGACCTTGAGATTAGGAAGATAAGTCGCTTCAATTTGTTGAGAAGACTAAGGATACCGTTGGATTAACTAGAGTCGGCAAGAAGTAATGATACTTGACCCATCATGAGCCGAATAGATTATGACTGCTAAAACTCATACTTTACGGCGTAATGATGACACTATTCATGTGCAACTTCAATTAATTATGTCACATCATCTCATTTGTCAAGGATTAACCAGTGATACAATGCAGGGGGGGGGGGTTATCTACACCTAAAAATAATTATTATGTTAGTCGAATTCGGCAAATAGGCGATTGAGAAATTATGTGATGTGGCCCCTCAGCCGAGTGAGTGATAGGTGATGGTGAAGCATTTGAGCGAGGGAGAAATTATGCGATAAGGCCCCTCGGCCGAGTGAATGATAAGCGATGGTAGAGAAGTTGAGCGAGGCAGCTGATTCTTTCTCAAGTACACTAGTCCAGAACATGGGTCGTCAAAGGCTCAAAACCAGGTCAAAGATATAGTGGGAATGGACAATGACACATTACCCATAATTTCTGCTCTCAATGCCAATAATGCTTGAGAGGAATGAGAGACATGACATTGTCAATAATGGATATGTGTATAACATGTCCTTGTAAATGGATCATGTCAATGACAGGATATTAAAGCGGAACATGGGGCTTTATGACACACTACTATGAGAGTTATCACACAACACCCACGAAAATTAGTCAAATATGGGTTACGCATTGTATGCCATAATGTTGGGTTAATAGGCAATAGTTACATTATAAATACTCTATTTATACATTATAATTAACACATCCAATCAATCAAACAAACTTATTTTTGAAAACTCATACCTTTATCTTTCTACTTTTATCTATGCATTTCTTATTGTAGCTCAAAACCCAAAAACAATCATACCTAACCCTCTATTGGAGAGTAGCTAGGGAACCCACAAATGAGAGACACCATTCCTCCCTCAGCATTAATCATTTAAGGCAAAGGGAATCACAATTGATGAAACTCATTACACCTCGACTAATTTCAGCTTCTAATCAACAATTTTAAATTTCATAATCTACACAATAATCATAGGAAACTTGAAAAATAATTACCTATTTTCTTGTAATTCTATTGCAAATTTTCTATTAACAACACATTTTTCAAAAAACTGAAATTGTATTTCAAATAATAAAATATATATTGAATATTCAAATTAAATTAAATTAAATTAAAATGATATAAATTGAATATTCATAGTAATTCAATAAGTTTAGATAACATAGATATTATAAAACAATATAAATAAATAAATTAAAGTAAAGTAAAGTAAATAATATACAATAAAAAATGCAGAGAAAAATACATGTTAGTATTCATCTTTTCAAAACTTAAAAAAGTAGAGATCGATGAAAGAAAACCTAAATAGTGTCCTTCAAAACAAATCCTAAATAATGTGTTAGCTCTAGTTTTTTTATCTAAAAAAAGAATTAAATCGATTGAGCTATCTTTAATGACAAAAACTAATTTACAAGTTCTCAATTTTGAGATCACCTAAAAAAAGAAAAATCTCAATTTTAGATGATCAAATTGCCCTAGTACTACAATTTGAGAGTCAGAATAGTGAGTATTATAATAAATACTCTCAATAAAATAGTGGACCATATTACTACCTGTTCTGTATTGTACATAGTATCCACCAAAGTGGCAGACATAGTACCACTGACACGTACGGTACCTAAATGTATTTGCCAGTTGCCACATCAATTTTTTCCTCTTTGTCCCTCTTTTCTCTTTTTCTTTCTCAACTCCCATCCAAAATTAGAAGAGTCACATACTAGAATAGAAGCCCCACACATACTTTAAGGACAGTATTGATTGCTAAGACCCAATACAATGATATTTTGCCTCAGAGAAGTAGTTTAGTGACATATGTTTCACATTGTACTATTAGTGTGTCCCGTTTGTAACATGAAATCATATCAGTCATATTAGAACACACATTTCAATGATTATCTTCTTTATTGTCCTTCATAGTCATAATAATAACGTAACTAACAGTCTTGAAAATTGTACTAGAATAAAAGAAAAAGGATTTTGGCCATTGAAATATTGAAGTTTGAAGTTTTGATCTTTGTGTAGTTTTAATCAAACAAAATAGGTAGGAGAGAGAAAGAAATAAACACATATTAGATCTGTATTTTGATGTTGAATTAACATAGTTAATTTATCTCTACGAAGTACTAACATGCATGTGAAATTTACGCATAAGCACCAATAATAATTTTAAAATGAAAATAATTGAATGTGACTATATGTGTCGGAGTCAAACAATTACACATTTTTAATATGAAGTGTACCAAATTACGAGTAACACTTCATAAAAAAAATAGTTACTCGAGACACACTTTATTCAATTGGAGGTTTGTAAGCTATGAAAGGAGATTCATTAAGCCCTACATTTTTCTATCTCAAAATGCAATCAGAATATGATTTTCAAATTAAAATCTGAGAAATGCTTACAATTGTAAGCATCAAACAATTTAGCACCTAAAATTAACCAAACTTTAACATGATCCTTAAAACTGAAAATCAAGGAGATTTATTAAGCCCTATATTTTTTTGAAACTAATCAAGGTTGTTGGACTCAAGTTTTTATGTCAATTTTTTTTACTAAGGTAGAATTGACTCGTAAACTCGTACGAATTTACCTCATTAAAATTATTATATACATGACATATTTAGATAACATTATCATGCATCAATAGTTCAAAATGTCAACTTAATTATAATACAAAAATATACCAAGTCATTATAATAAAATGTAAAACAAAAATATACCAAGTCTTCATAATAAAATGTCATACTCATAAACTTGCATCAAACATAATACATTACCACACTAAATCATAAAACATCCACACACAAAAAAAAACTATCTAAAAAACAAGAGTTTGATAAGTTTCTAAAGTTGTTAAAATGTTAAAACTATGCAACAAAAAAAAGAACGAGTTAATTTCTTTAAAATTGAGTTAATATCTTCCGATTCTACCCAATTATAATCGATTTTACATGAGTTAAGGTGCTGTGAAATCACTTTGAGTTCTGATTTACTTACATCCGTTTTAACAAGAACTCCACACCTAAAAATGTAACATTAGAATCGGGCTTTACGTGTTAACACAACTTTGACAACCTCTATACTAATGTTATCAAAGATTTTTCATTTCGAAGTTGTTAGACTCAAGCTTTTACATCAACTCGTTTTACTACGGTAGAATCGATTCGTAAACCCGTACGAGTTTAACTCATTAAAATTATTATATACATGACATATTTAGATAACATTATCATGCATCAATAGTTCAAAATGTCAACTTAATTATAATACAAAAACATACCAAGTCATCACCATAATAAAATGTCATACTCATAAACTTGTATGACTTAATAAATTACACACCAATTCATAAAATATTCATACAAAACAAACTCTAAAAAACAAGAGTTTGATAAGTTTCTAAAGTTGTCAAAGTGTTAAAACTATGCAAAAAATCTGGCAATTCTACTTGATTATTACATCAGTTAGGTGTTGTGAAATCACTTTGAATTCTGACTTATTTACATCCGATTCAACATGAATTCCACACCTAAAAATATAAAATCTGGCAATTTTACATGTTAACACAATTTTGGTAACCTTGATACTAATGTCATCATAGCTTTTTAATTTCAATGATCATTCTAAAATTTCATTAATTTGAAAGACCAAGTCATACAATTTCAAGATCTAAATTGATTATTCCCTCTATTCAAAATACATTCAAATGAAAATTACAAGAAGCATTCACCATCCCAATTCCCTCCACCAAACCAAAAATAAAATGAAAATCTCAATGCTTCATTACACTACTCTTGACTTGAATGCTTTATTACTTTACATGATTTCATGTATCCCCTACCATACCAATATTACTATGCCATACTCTTGACTTTAAAAAAACTGCACCCAAACAAGAAACCACAAATCGACATGTGTGTTAGCAAACATCTGAGGCCGATCACAGGCGCAACAAAATGTGAATCACTATTGCTCTACATCTAATCCAAGGTCGCCCCATCGTACATTGTATCTGGCCGCGAGATAGTGAGCACAAACCGGACCACGACTACCATAAGGATAGTACTCTGGGGTTATTTTGCTCTCTTCTATCTCATTCAACACAGGCGTAAAGAGTGACCAAGCAGCATCGAGTTCATCACTGCGAATAAAGAGTCTTCTTTCTCCTTCAATTGCATCAAGAAGCAACCTCTCATAAGCATCTGGTATCTCCTTCGAGTATCTGAAATAAATATTAAAATATTATTCAGAAAAGGTTTAATTTCACTGCATTAATGGAACGCAAATGTGTGTCAAATATCATATGGACATTAAATTAATGTTGCATTTTGCCGCGAGCATGATCATGTATGGTGGGAATGAGGTGAATTTGTACCAGCTAAATAATCTAATGTGGAATGTTGAAGTTGTGGAACTTAAGATAAATCGAACAGAGAAATAATAAGAATTTTGAGTATTATTGATAATAACTTGATACTAACTTGATATTAAAGACTAAATACTAATCTGTAATTATAGAGATACATAGATTAAATCCTAAATAAATTGAAACTTCATGAACTAAATAATAATACCAATAAGTAAGATGTGGAAATTAATCTCAAGTGATAATCTAAGATATGCGAAGATTCAAAACTGATCCAAAAAGATAAACAAAGATATTCTAAGCCATAATGAGATGTTCTCTTATTTTCTAACGGAATGTATTTTTGGGATCCCATAAAGATGATTTTGTTTGAGTAAAAAGAAAATACCTTGCTGCATAATGAAGATTTAAATTACTGCGGTCCAACTTCATTCCTAACCCTGGTATTTTGTTGTTGATTTTCAAATAAATAGCTTCATCCGGCTGAACTCTTATAACAAGTTCATTTGTAGCATGATCAAGATCGGCCCCAAAATTCCGATTGTACAGATTGCCCGGCACGTGCCTGAACTGTACCCGTATCTCGGCTCTGAATCCAAAACAATTTAGAAGTTTAATAGAAAGATGGCATTAAACAACACAAACATATATTTAAAACCAGTGTTCTCAAATAGCGGATATATCAGCAGCACTATATCGTGGTGGAAATTAAACAAATCGCTATTGTTCTGCGAAACGCTATTTACTACAAAGTGTTGTCAAATAGCAGCTATATCACCACTAGAGCACTGTAAGCATAGCGGAATTTCAACAAACCGCAAATTTTCACGATCTGCTATTGACAACATTGTGCAAAACTTATTCCTTTCACTTACCTCTTGGTGTGTAATGCTTTTCCAGCCTTCATCAAAAAGGGTACCCCATCCCATCTTGCATTATCTATGAAGAGGGCAGCCGCGGCAAATGTCGGGGTTAAGCTGTCCTTTGGTACAGTTTTGTCATCAATGTATGCTGGATATGGAACACCTCCTCTTGTGTGGTTCTTATATTGGCCTAAAACTACATCCTCGAGTTTAATCGGTCTCATAGAACGAAGAACCTTAACCTAACATCCATTAAGCAATAGTCATGAAAAATCGCATTTATTTAAAACAAATGAATTTAAGATCTATAACCATGAGTCTCTGAGGCGTAGTTCAAGTGGTTGAACTAAACCACCCAAAGGATTTTGAGAAGAAAGTCCGAGGTTCAAACTCTGGCTTCTAGCATATACATCCTCCGGCCTTAAATTTAAGCAAAAAAGGTACATGTATTTGTATCAAATAGAGTACTTTTCTGCTTATATTTAAGTTCGGAGGGAGTAATATACTAAAAATTATTATTTGCCTATAACAAATGTATATAACCATATCAGACCTTTTCATTTCTAATGTCCTCTGCATCCAAACTAACAGGGGTTTCCATTGCAAAGAGGGCTAGTATTTGAAGTAGATGATTCTGCATAATATCTCTAATTATACCATAATTGTCAAAGTACCTACACATAAAAAAAAATGAAAATATATGAGAATCGCAATTTTAAGATCAGAAAAAGTGTGAATGCTGCAAAGGAAGAGAGGTTACCCGCCACGTCCTTCGGTACCAAAATCTTCTGAGAATATCAACTGTACATTTCTTATGTATTGCCTCGACCACAAAGGTTCAAAAATGAGATTTGAGAATCGGAGAACAGAAAGATTTTCCACAAGCTCTTTTCCAAGATAGTGATCGATCCTGTATAATGTTTTCCATTTTAAATAAAGCACTTTACAATCGTTAAAATCTACAGATAATAGAGCATGTTTGGATTGGCTTGTTTGAGTTTATCTACTGCCATAAACACTTCTAAGATTGTTTGAAAGAGCTGATGGAAACAATTTATGACATGTTCATAAGTTGTTTTCAGCTTATTTTCATAAGCTCTCCAATATAGCTTATGAAAACAGATAATAGTTTATATGAAAACAGTTTGACTTTTTTTATCTTTTGTTATAGAAATAGCTAATACATAAGCACTTATATGATAAGTGTGAATGCTATATGCGCTTAATATATCCCACAAACACGGTCATATTTTAGTTAGAAAACCTGAAAATTTGATCCTCAGTCAGATACTGCTTGAGTGATCTTGTTAAAGCAGCTGAGGATTCTGAATCACGACCAAAAGGCTTTTCAACAATGACTCTAGTCCAACCACCATTCCCAGAAGATGCTGACAAGCTTGCGCATTTTACAGCATCTACGAATATATTAGGAGGAATTGAAAGATAAAACAGGCGATTAGAAGTTCTCCCACCCTACAAAAGCAATTTTTGTATTCAAACAGATTCGTTAAAGTCAGAAAGTTTTAAATATTTTAAAAATAAGGAAGGACAGAATGAAAATAAATAAATTAAGTTCCTTCATTATTCATATACCGAGCTTGATGCTAACTAATGTGAAAACACAGAAACTACCTACAGTACGATAAACTTGCACAGTGGAGAGCATACATAGGAAGAATATAATGATGTGATTAGGAAATACAATCATTAAACATTTAAACTTCCTCAAATTGCTACACAAAGGAAGAATATAACGATGTGAATAAATGTTAATAGAAAAAAAGAACGTCAACAAAATGAAGTAACAACTAATGAATGACATGGCCAAAAGACTGGCAACACCGCGTAACAGAGTTCAATTATAGAGATGACATTTTATGTGGTAGCTTATTTACTCTAATTATTCTTCCTTGTTTTCTTTATTCTTCAACTTCTATTCCTTTTTTCTTTTCATCTATTCTCAATATCTAGAAGTCATTTAGCTTTCAATGGAGAAATTTTATTTCTTCTGCGTTAGGAAAATACTGGGACAGTAGAACCTCACTGTCTCTTTAGCACAGACACCTGGCCTGTTATGCGTGTCCCAATGTTTGAAACGTGTCAGTGTTCAACATGTGTATGCTACCCACATAGAACCTTGGCTTTTTGGTAGTAGATGACAGCAGTTTATGACATGTCTATATCCATATGTTCTCTAAGATAGTTTATGAAACCCCAACTTATATAAAAACAGTTTGACATTATTTTATCTTTTGTTATAAAAATAGTGTAAACACAAGCACTTAAACAGGACCCTAGAAGTTTCAATAATGAATGCAACAATAACAGCACAATGCTCAAGAAACTTTATAGTACAAGGATGTCACTATCCAGTCAGAATATTGTTAATTGAATCTATAAAAGTTCAGAGAACCAAAGCTAGACTACTCTTTTCACACACACACACACACACACACATATATTGAAAACTTGTTCACTACCAGAAAGCTTATTATAAATAAAATTCACGTACACCTTGGAACCACATTGAGTTATAGCTTAAACCATTTAAGATATTGTTTTGGCCAATTACCTCATGTTCATTCAGCTTCTTGTCTAGTGCTGCAAAGTTTTCCGGAGAATCATATTGGCCAGAATGATAGAAACATCTTTTAAGAAATTGGTCCATCTTTTCACTGCAGTTCTCTCTGAAATTCCACAACAAAAATTCTCAAACATTAAAGATATATCCCAAGCATAACAAATAAGAAACTTAAACTAAATAACCATCGATTCCCAAATTTTGTGTCATTAGCAATATAAAGGGCATCAACTTCACCCCCATAGTGAGAAATCCAAAGTTCAAAGCAAACCAACGTTGTCGATGGCGTAGATCCAAAAATCCGACATACAAGCCGAAATATGGCACTGCCATATCCGAGTATGGCGCCAAGATGCCGCCATCCTTCACAAAATTGGCCATGGCGGAAAGCCAAAATCCCATCACTGATATCTGCCATGGCGCCGCCATGGCCAATATTTGACAACCTGAATCAAACCATAACCCCAAGAAAAGATAAAGAAAGCACTATCGTCCACGAACTACATGAGCAGACCCCAAATGTTATCAATCGCAGATTACAGAAAACCGTAGTTTGTTCAAATTTCGCTATATAACAATGCTATAGTCATTATTTGACAATATTTTGTACAAAAGAGCGTATTGCAAAGCAATAGCGATTTCTTATAATTCCGCTATTTAACAACACTGGCAGACACTACGCTCTATAAGACTGAAACGAAGGAGAACAAGTTGGAGATATATTTACCTCTTATCAATTCTACAGGTAAGAGTCTTGCTAACCATATTTCTCAGTTCTGCATCAGTCATCTTACTTCGAGCATAACCACAAATGGTGAAGTGCTGCCATGAAATAAATAAACAGTTCAATCCCAAATACATACACATAACCAATTTCCAAAATATACAAAACAAAAACAAGACAACTATATAACAGTATCGAACCTTAGGAAGACACCCCTCATAGTAAAGTGCAAAAAGTGCTGGAAATATTTTCTTCTTGGCAAGGTCTCCAGAGGCTCCAACAACAGTTATACTAACAGTCCACTCATTTTCATCCTTTTCAACACCATCTTCAACTTTAGATTCCATGGAGGATAAAACCGACAATAATTCAGGTCTCAACTGCTTGCCACTATGGTTGTTTTCAACAGGGGTTACATTGGCTCCAACAGTACCTGCATTTAAATGCCATTGTCATACTGAGACTAATAATTTTCAATGACATACTATAATATAAATAAACATCTTCGTTTCCCCAACACAAATCAAAACTTTCACACTGTACAACCGAACTTCATGTCGATGTATTATAAAATGGATGGAGTAACATACGAGTTTAATAATTATACACCGATGAGGTGTAAGTGTCTATTGAATAACTATCTATTAAGTTGGGTCTGGGTTGTTTAATATACACTGTACACTGCTAGTTTCATAATTGCTATATATTCAATCTAACCAAGTGTGAAATTTTAGATATGAGTCGTATCTTTAGTTTTTTCTCAGAAACCTAAGAAAGTCACAGATATAAATTACGACCACCTTAAAAATTTAAATAGTCGTCCAATCATATCACTATGGTGTCATGTTAAAATATTATTTGCAGGTTGTAACACAAGTGTTTATCATGATAAGTGTTTATGTCTAAGCTATTTCTATAGCAAAGATCAAAGAAAGATATATTGTGTACATATAAGCTACAAGTTGTTTTCATAAACTATCTTTGAGAACTTACGAACAATGTCATAAGCCGTTTTGATAAGTTCTCACAACCAGTAAATAAAGTTAAATAAGTCAATCCCAACAGGCACCTATTGAGATATGATTGAACATCTATGTACAACTTTTTACAACTCTCAATCCATATTAATTCAATTCAAAACGTAAAGGGTCATATTACGCATGGATTTATCTCCTCTAACTAAGGTCATCAATTCACTTCAGAAAATGAATCTGTAAATGTGTTTAAATATAAAGAGCTGCTCTTCTAATATGATGTCTTTGTCTATGAAGCACGAGTACATACACTAGACACGACACAGACACCGATAATGATAATTTGAAAAAAAATGACACAATTTAATGTAATCACATGTATCAGTATCGGTGGTGTCATGTTGGTGTTAGATAGTAACACTTGTCGAATATTCCTAGTGTACTATTACCCTCTAAAATAATACAATAACACATTGAAATAGCAAAGTCAAAATCAAAAAACAAAATGAGAAAATATGATACACGCCGAAAGTGTAACATAACTTTACACAGTCATCCAATAACAATCATGTATTCCACCAAATCACCCCACTACACTCCACTTCAATGGTATGACTTGGAGAAATAGTTTATTCATATTGGATGTAAGTGTAAAATTAATTTACACTGACAGAGCATATCCATTAAACTCAAACAATATGCTACAAAACCAGAAAAGATTCAAAATTTACACAAAACAAACAAAAGGGTATTCAAAAAACTAACCATCATGTTGTTGAGTATGAACTGAAACCTGTTGTAACAAATTGTGTTGAGATTTGAGAGAGACAGTAACAGCAAGAAAACGGTTAGAGAAAGTAACAGCAGATTGGTTAGAGGACAAAGAAGAAGATGGAAAGGAAGAAGAAGGGAATGAACGACAATGAGTTGAATAAAGGGTCGCCATAATAGTGATTGGTTAATGGAGAAAAAGGGTTTATAAGAGAGAGAGAGAGAGAGAGAGAGAGAGTTCGGAGAAAACGAGGTTGAAGAAGAGGAAGAAGAAGGACAAGTGAAAAGACTCTTGAGATCTCCGAAGGGCTGCTTGTCTTGTCCCTTTCCCTTGTTGGGTGTTGAAGGACAATACGCTATTTGATTCCTTCCTTCCTACTATTTATTGTGTGTGATTTTCTTAGGTCTTGTTTGGCTGGTTTTTAGCTTTTATGTTTTTAAATTTTTAAAATCAAAAGTTTGTTTCACTTCTAAGTTTTAGGTTTTTGATAGAGTGTGGATTAGGAGCTTCTTAAGTTATCGCTCAAGTTGCATTCGCACTTTTGTGCTCGTTGTTGTTTTTTTTTACTACGTTAATGTGTGTAAATTTTGTTTTTTAAAAAAAGTGTGTGTAAATTATAAAAATATTTTTTATATAATATTGTTTTTTGAAGAAACTAAAATGAAATATGTTGACCCAAAAGTTTGGAAATTCCAGCACATGAAGTGTCTTGCCAAAAAACCAGGAGATAAAATATAAGTTACATCAAATGGTCATAAGAAAAGCGAAACGAAAATAGGCTAAAGCACTCTATTACAAAATGATTCCCAACACAAGCTAAAGGATAAAGCACCCACCAATTTTAGCTTGGCATATTTGTACTCTTGGTGAGCGTGCAATCTTGAACGACTTGAGAGCATTAATTGATTGTGTGGATCAATGAACGGTAGACGTGAAATCTTTAACTTTTGCGTGACTCAATAAATGGTAGCCGTGCAATTTTTAAATATTGTGTCACTAAACGAATGTTAGGCGTGCAATCATTAAACTTTGGGTGGCTCAATAAATGGTATGCGTGCAATCTTTAAATTTTGTGTGGCTCAAAATATGGTATGCATGCAATATTTAAATTTTGTGCGGATCAATGAATGGTAGACGTGCAATCTTTAAATTTTGTGTGGATCAATGAATGGTAGGCGTGCAATCTTTAAATTTTGTGTGGCTCAATGAATGATAGGCGTGTAATCTTTAAATTTTCCATGGCTCAATGAATGGTAGGGGCGCAATCTTTAAATTTTGTGTGGCTCAATCAATCTTTAAATTTTGCGTGGCTTAATGAATATTAGGTGTGTAATCTTTACATTTTTGCGTGGCTCAATCAATGGTAGCGTGTAATCTTTAAATTGTGTAGCTCAATGAACGATAGGCGTGCAATCTTTAAATTTTGCATGACTCAATAAATGGTAGGCGTGTAACCATCAAATTTTACGTGGCTCAATAAAAAGTAGGCGTGCAACTATTGAATTTTGCAATGCTCAATAAAGTAATCTGTCTATTAGCAAGCACACATTAAATATCGTGAGAAACAAAGGTAGATATGGCTATTAACGTGGTAGTTAGGGTGTACTCATTAAGAGATGTGTGGATCAATGTGTGCATTTGTAAGCGAATCATTATATATAAACGTGCAAGCAAGGAGTATAGGAGATAAATAGATAGGTGTACAAGCATTTAAGGTTGTATGGCTTTATGTGTGCATTTGTGAGAGAACCATGGTAGATAGTTGTGTAAGTGAGAATTATAAGAGATAAAAAGAAAGGTATGCAGTCATTAAAAGTTGGGTAATCCATTGTATGCCTTTGTGAACGTAGCATTTTAGACATGCATGCAAGTAAGGGGTATATGAGATGAATAGATGGAGTGCAACTATTAAAGGTTGTGTGACTCTATGTGTGCCTTTATGAACGAACCGTGGTAAATAAGAGTGCAAGTAATGAGTATAAGAGATGAATATATAGGCGTGCAGTTGATAACACGCAAAATACATTATCTAAATAGCTTAATTTTCGTTTGTTTTAGAGTCATTTGTTGTGTTTTGTATAGTGTATGCTGATGTTTTGTTTACATTTCAGGTACTTGGGTGTTAGACGCCAAAAATGGGAGGAAAGAAGATGCCAAGAGGTCTTGACGGTCACAAGCACAAAGGTAACGAGCGTCACTAACCTAAGGCTATGTTTGGATTGATGGGTTGTAGTGGAATGGAATGGGATGGTATATAATAAAATTCCATTGTTTGGATTGATGGGATGTAAATGGAATGGAATGGAACATAATGCAATCAATTTCATTCTATACCACTCAATCCTTCAATTTCTCATTCCCCCCAATTTGGGAGGTATCCAATGGAATGAAACTTGTGTCTTAAAATTTTACTATTCTACCCTCATTTTATTTGCCTCTTCCTCTACTCAATCATAATTTTCAACACGTTCTTTTCTCTATCTCTACCGACTGCTCATTTCACTTTCATCTTCTCTGTACTGCTGACCGCTCTTCCTTCTTCTCCTGTCTTCTCATTTCTATACGATATTACCTGCAAGGATATTAAAACCACGTATAAATTAATGTGGGAAGTAGAGGAAAATAAAAATCATGTTCAAGTGGGATAATTCTCAAAACCAATATTAAATGGATAATTCTCAGAGTTTGAGGACTGAGTACCTCCTAAAGAATATAGGATGAAGGAATAGAATTGATAATTTTTTTCATGTTACTTTCAAATGAATACATCTGCTTATATAATAATGGAAATAATAGAAATGTTGCTTAACTAAATTGGCCGCATCATAAGGATTTATTCTATGATGGCACAACTGCATAACAAACTAAATCTAGTATTAGCAGCCATTGTTTGATACATATATGAATATATAATCATAATATGGAACTTATTTTATAAGGGTAAAAATGAAGGAAAAAAAATTGGAACTTATTTTATTCCATCCATTATCCAAACAATGGAGTAGGAACCTTGTTCTATTACATTGTAAAATATTCAAACAATGGAATGGAATCTATATTCCATTCCGTTCCATTCCATTCATTTAAATTCCGCTCCGTTCCGCTCTCTTCCATCAATCCAAACACGGTCTAAGGGTGACGGGCGTCACACATCATCAATGACGGCTGTCAGCGTGGAAGTCAAGGGAGCAGGGAAATATGAGAAGTCAATGACAGTCTTCCCGTCATAAGATGTGACGGCCATCACGTACCCGATAAACTCACAACAACAACAACCAAGGCTTATCCCACTAAGTGGAGTCGGCTACATGGATCAAATTACGTCATAGTGTTCTATCATAAATCATATTTGGATCCAACTCATTGACTTCTAAATCCTTTCTAATGGTTTCTCTAATAGTTTTCCTAGGTCTCCCTCTACCTCTTATAACCTGGCAATTAGCACATACAATCCGCCCGGTAGCTTCTCTCGGATTTTCATAACCCTGTTGAGAAAATTTGGGATATGCATTTGAAATGGGTGCTCGAGTTATTATATATATCATGAGAAATACAGAAATGGATCGGGTAATCTCTTCCTTTATCCAAGAAAAAGCATTTCTAGTTTGCATAGTCCAATCATTCATCCTAAAAATTTCTACAATAAGATTAGGTAGGTTACTTGCATAGTTCCCTATCCATAATTCTGCTATTTACTCAAATGATTTTCCTAGAATATAGGAAGAATACGAGTAGAACGAAAAAGAATAAGTCAATGTTTTAATGTTTAGCTTTTAGATACAAAAAAACAAATTTTATAATTGGATCAGTGGATCGTTTTTTCAAACATTCATTGAATGATAAATCACTACAAGCGACAGAGATACACGATTTAAATAACAGAAAATCCAGTTTTTTTTTAATTGTATCTAAAATGACTGGAAAAGTGGAAACAAGACCAGATAGAATTTGATCATTCTGAGTAAATCCAAAATCTTTATAAACAGACCCAATCATTAGTTCCCAACAATGCGTTGAATAGAATCTTATACATAAATAAGTTAATAAAAGGATAGAAAAAGCTTTTATTGTATCACTTAAGTTATATAGAAATTCTTGAACCCAAGAGTTACGAATAACGAGTTCTTGATTACCCTTAATAGAATAACCACTTAGAATAAGGAAACATATTATATTTGTACAGAAATGCAAAATCGTATGGATACGGTTTTGGTGGTTCGTCTCGATCAATTGGATGGTTTCTTTGTAGATTTCCATGCGAAGATTTTGTAAATGTGATTCAGGGTATTCCTTTTGCATTTCATCCAAGAGGAACAGTTCCTCGAACTCTATAAATTTCTTTAAAGTCGTTTTTTATTGAATAATATTTAAGAAAATTTCGGAATATTTCGTATTCCACCAATTAGTTATCCAAGATTCCAAACTTTTCTTAAATGTAAAAGAGATGCACCATGACAAAAAGACTATAAATGTAAGACATAGAAGGGGAATGAATGCTTTCTTTTTTGCCATTTTTCGTCTTTAATGAACTCAGTTTCATCTCATTTGTCAACCGTATAGAATAATAATTTTTCTATCAAGCATAAGTTCTATTACAAGTAAATACAAGTAATAGAGCCTAGGCTATGTATCAATTTTTAAATTTTTTAATCTAAATTGAGAATCGATTCTCGCTTTTTTTATTTGTAATTCGGAAGTTTGTTTTTTCCTTTAATTTGAAAATAAAGAATACAAAATAATACGGAAATCAAAAAATAAATGCTTTCTCTAAGAAAGCGTTTTTTTTTATACAACGATTTCCAGTGGTAGACTCAAGAATATGGAACAATTTCAATTGGTACAGTCAAGAATCTGGACATGTCTTAAGCTTTTTGTATAACGTTGCGTGGAGTCCTATCATAATAATCATCAACATGAGTCAAAGGAATGGTTCCTTGTAGTTCGACTTTACGGAAAATATTTGCTCTATTTTGACATGGTAAAATATATTAAACATAAAATAGTATGTATAACAAAGAAAACCGAGCTTAGTGAATAGTGATACACTAATATGTAATATTGCATACGATAATAGTATCTAATTACAATTTTGTAATGATGTTCTAGTTTTTCATTTCTTCTAAAAGAGAATGATGCATCTGAGATTGTTAAAAAATAAATAAAGCATAACAAAAATATAATGAAGTGTAAAAAAAAATGTAACAAATCAATGAGACAAATTATAAGCTTCGAAGTAACATAAATAATATATTTCAAATTAATTATTACATATATTTGATATGTAACATGTTGGAAAGAATACAAATTATGCCTCAGTTTGAGGTCATGGCAATGCCTTCAAATTAAGAGAGGAGAAGAAAAGGTTAATAATATTATTTGTTGCTTTTATTTCATTATCATCATCTTAGAGTACAAAGTCATAACATAAAGGTTCTTGAAAGTAAAAAAACAAATTTATTGGGTATCAACGATAAATAACTAAAAAACAAATTTATTAGGTATATTGTGATATCTTTTGTTACTCCAACAACTAATAATTTATAATATGAAATTTGTGTACTCCGTTGGGTATGGTACTCATAGGTTCAATGGATTGAAGGCTCACATTTACATACATTATGAATGCACCTTGGAAACATGCATAGCATGGATTCACAATGAGCATCAGTATCACATCCATCAGTATGTGCTGCAATGAAAAAGGGAATTGAAAAACATTAATAAAATGGGATGAAATTTTATGTACAAGCTATTAAGTAATTAAGAAAATTTTAAAAGGATGAAAAAATGGCTTACTATCAAGGTTCGATGCAATAAGATATATGGAATGAAATACAATCATAGCATAAAACAACATGAGAACTTTAGCCATATTTTATCCTCTTTGTAGGTAAAAACAAATATAATATGGTTAATAACTTTATAGTGCCTAAAGCTTGTTCCCTCCTAATATTGTTTTTAGAATTTATAGAGTTTTAAAAGGTACTTTTTTTTTAAGGATTAAAAAGTACTTTCTTAAAATTAAATTCGCTATTAAATGTCTTTTGAGTGGATCAATTTGTTTTGTTCGTGCTTATTAAAAAATGTATTGTGTTTATCCTTTTAACTCAATTAGTAATGAGGTTACATAAAAACATAATAATCATAAGAATTTATTATTTTTATTATCTTTTTAACCTTTCATGAAAGAAAGGGGGAAAAAAAAATTTAAAAAAATATTGTTGGGACATGGCAAAATCATATGTAGAAATAATGCACGGATATGTAATAAAATATTTTTGTGCAAGTTTATCTTAAAGGAAGATCAATTATCATTTTTTAATAAAGTATTTGGATCAATATAAATGCATATCAACTTTGTTAATTGTAAGATTTCTACGTCCTCTCTCATAACAATTATTTTATTAATTATTAACAAAGATTGTTTTTACAAATGATTTATAAATATGATGGAACAAATTTTTAATTAGATTTATTTTCAAGGGATTTTACAACCATAAGGTACACATTTTTATTTGATTAAAACAAATCAAGTGTGAATTTTTACCACTTTTATTATTTGACAAATCAAAGTTTTAAAGACTGAAACTAAAAATAAATAATCAAAAAATATTTATCTATAAGCTTCCTTTGGAGTTACAAAAAAGACACCAAATATCGATGCGTGAACACACGCACACATAAAATTACCATAGCTAAAACAAGTGGTCTACAAAATATCTAATTTCCCTTCCACATCCTCAATAACATCTAACAATAATTATCTCTTAAAATATTCCCACATAAATAATAATGTTGTTCCTAT
>Ga0315914_1005698_pt1 | contig 18006 bp, 9 predicted proteins | sample MpolenodulesMG_FD_203920 | JGI IMG/M metagenome (GOLD analysis project Ga0315914, IMG submission 203920) | Medicago polymorpha root nodule microbial communities from Los Angeles, California, United States - elongated nodules | ecosystem: Host-associated > Plants > Roots > Nodule | place: USA...
GTAAAATCATCTTTTGTTCTTGTAAATAATAAGTGACAATTGTTTCCTTGAATAAAAGTTCACCTTTATTTTATGTTCTTCTTCTTCTTCTCCTCTTCTTTGTCTACAAGGAACGTTAGTGAGTAGACCCTTCTTGTCTTGGGAATGTTGGATAAGTCTAATGACGTAATCCTAATCAAACTAAGCCATAAACCCTAACTTTATATAAATCCACTTTCTAATCTAATTCACCGTTTTTATAATGAATTAACAAATGTCAAACTTATAATGCGAAAGCGGAGGGTTAGTATTTGTTAATTCATCATCTCAAATATCAATTCATAATGAGAAAGCGGAGTTTTGATATTGGAACATGAGAATAGTCTAGCAAACCTTGAGACATATAAAGTTTCGTTCTTCAAGGATTCCAATAGCAATCAACCATGAGGCTTCGTGGTTGCTAGAGGAACACACTCACTGCACCTCGAAAGAAGCTTTGATACGCTAAAGAGAAACTTGTCTTTAGAAAGTAGGTCGAATATAAAGTTATGGTTTAGGGTTTGTTTATGAAGGATTTGTCATTACGATGAACCAATAATCGCAAGGCACCTTTTTATTATTATTGTTATTTTATTTCAAAACAAAATCTAAACCTTTTAACTTTTAAAACTTTCATTCTAATCATTGTTAAAAGTTAATTAAGTTCATAACTCCCTGCCGGAACGATACTCTATTTTTACTACTTCGGTAAAACCGTGCACTTGCGGTTTTGCTCATCAAAAGGCCAAAACAATTGACTAAATGCTCTAAAACAGAGGCTCAGCCAAAACAAATGGCTTCTGCATCTGTACTAATGCAGTTCAGATTATATAATCCAGACTGTTTTAACGCATTCTAGATTATGTAATCCGGAAACATCATTTTTTCACCCTAAATGTTGACTTTCTACGGGGTGATTGACACTTTTCGGAATACGTAATCCGGAAAGTATCAAACCTGCCCGGACTGTATAATCTGAATCCATCCATTGCATATTTACATCAACATCCATCAGGGTTCTTCAAGTTCAAAATCCACGATTTTATCCAGATTTCATAATCCGAAGGTAGTTTGGATTCTATAATCCAAACAAAGGGTATTTTTGGAAAAAATAGGGCGCGAGAGGAAATGAATAAGGTGGAAAAAGTAATAGTCTATTCTTAATTAACTATGCTATTTGGTGATCTAAAGGATAATTGGATCATGCCTCTTAGGCTCGAATCAGTACACTAGACCCCCTAGTTCCTTGGTCACACAACATGTAATAAGTCTAAAAGTATTAAAGTAAAAAGTTTTTGAAAATTTTCGATGTAAGGAAGAAAAATTAAAAAAAGGGAAATGTTAACTTGTGCCTTAATGCACACATTAATGAACCAATAGTAGAAATAATTTATTGAAATGTGTGCATTTTATTTAATATTTAACTTTTTAATGAATTGAATGTATAAAATTTTAGAGAATATTTCTTCTTTTGGGTTTCTTAACATGTGCCCTGAGAGCACAAGTTAACACTATTCTTAAAAAAATTATCACGTCGATATGCTGACCATGATGTGGGAACTTGTTTGTACACAATTAGCCTGTTTAGTATGGCTTTTACTTTTACAAACTAGCGGTAGGAAATCACGTTCAGTTGGAAGCTCAGTTTTCTAGCTTCTTCATTTCCACGGTGGGCATGCCTTGAAATGTGGTTTTGGCTGCCCCACCACTAAACCAAACAAGAAAAATATCCACTAGCCCCTTTAGACTTGTAGCTCAGTGATGAGGTGGAAGTCTAAAGGGTTTCTGAGATGACTACTCAAGGGTTACATCACTTTGTCTTGTGAGTGTTTCAACATGTGTATCCATTGTGGTGTTGGATTGATGTAACGACGTGACTGCTGCTTTTAGAGATACAATTTGAAGGGAAATACTTGGGTGCCATTTGAACCATTAGACTCCATGTTCCCAACCAATGATGAACGGTTCCCTCCATTTTGAATATTTATAGACTTCATTATTTCCTTTTTCCCTTTTCTTCTATTGCACAAACTCTTGCTCTGATTTCTAAAGACATAAGTGCTTCTAACTACTCAATATTTCAAAAAACTTCATCTGTTTCATCAAATTGGTTATGCTCTCGTTTTCCTTCATCAAATTGAATCACTCAATAATGGTCTTAGGTCTAATGCCCCTAATGATGCTTCAAATGAAACCATGTCCTCCAAGAATCAGACAAGAGTTTCATCCTTTTCTTCAAAGAAGATTTACGGTTTAGGGTATGGTCCTTGTGTTGAGATATTCACCCCAAACCAAAAGCTCTTAGATAAGGATCTAAGTGGCTGATGTAAGATTTTTACAAGTCAATTTCCTATTTACATGTGAGTATATTAGGGTCGTTTCCACAGGGATTAGCATATACCATATGCATTTCAACGACATTTATCATCTTAAGTGTTTGATTTTAAAAGTTTGTTTGAGTAAACCTATATTAACTATTTGACAAAAAAATAAATGGAGACGAGAGAGGGCCATTCTGCTTGGGGTTAGAGTTAATCAATCAAGCGTAATGATAGACTTTTAGCAAGTGTACTAAAAACACATCGAAGCAATAAAATAATTTCGTCTCCACAGGGATTGTTTCAATCTCAATTCGGCAATTTAATTATAATAAAGATTTAACAAATAGGGGTATTCAGAGAATATATTTGAATTGAACAGAAAATAATAAATAAAAAAATTGTGTTGGAAAATATGAGAGATTAAAATGATAAGGTCTTTCGAATCAATTATCGATGTTTGGTAAATTGCACTTAGTCTCTACAATTATTCTCCTAGACTCACGACAAGTTAACAAAATAGTTTTGATCAATCTCTTGACTCAGAACACTCTTCTCTAGCTACAACAACCTAATCCCTTAGGTGAGTTCGTAACCGTTGAAGGCTTTATAAACGTTAATTTTTATGTCATAACCTAACAATCATCTATCCCTAGACTGACCCGTTAGATTAACCAGAATTATTAGATCCAATTCAAAAGCTAGGGTCAGTAGTCAATTGATATTTGAATTCAGTTTATATGTGATCAACATACAAAAAACATTAAGAGCAAACAATTCTGAATAAAACGAGGATTATAATTGTATTGAAAAGAGTTTATACAATCACATTGTTCAAACAACTAGAATTAAAATCATCGAAAAGACCTAATCAAAGATAACTAGCTAGACATGATCAAAAAAATAAACAACATAGTAAAGAAAATAAACCGATAGAGTTCCATCGTTGCTACTCAATTTCTTTTCAATCGGTGTGGTTGTTGTTATCCCATGTCCATGTCGCTTCACCTCTCTTTCTTGTGCCGCGTTCCGTTCCAAAACTAATGATACCTCTGTGTACCAAAGCGTGATCCTCTAGCACTGTACGCAACTCTTTATATATATACTCTCTCCGGTCTCAAATATAAGAAAATATTCCTTTTTTAAGTTCATTGAGTAGTTAATGTATCTGGTCTACATTATAAAGCAGATACATTAATTATTCAATGAACCTAAAAAATGAATCTTTTCTTATATTTGAGACCGGAGGAAGTATATGCTAAACCTTATTTTTCTTCTCGGTCAACCATTTGTATTTTATAATGAAAATTGTTTTTCTGACATACATAAGATTACATTGACACATGTAAAATACGTAAAAGCCCCCAACGGCAGTTAACAATCTTTTACGAAGCCGACAATAATTAACTATCGCTGGGTTCAACGGTAGTTAACTGCGGCTACACCCAGTGGTTGTTAACTACCGCTGCGTGTCTGCCTCATTTTCCAGTAGCTCTCCTTCCATTTTTTCTTATGCAAATTTGTTCATAACCAAATCCTTTGATACCTAAACAAATTCATCTAAAAGTTTCATCCATTAACCAAATCCTTTGATACATAAACAAATTCATCCAATATTTAACAGGATAAAATTAAAATGCAAGAAATAATATAAAAGGTATGTCCGAAAAATGTCATAGAAATACGAAAATGTACGGAACATGTCATAATGGTACATCACCATCATCATAGTAAAAAAGTACATCTAAAAAAGCCTAATCAGAATCAACCCTGCTGCCTACCATGCATCTGCCCCCTGCGCCGTCTGACAATCTGATACGTAAGGGCAGGGCGACCAGTACTAGCTATCCGACTTACCTCCTGGACAATCTCCTCTATAGTCATCTCGCCGCTCTTGGCCACAATATCATCAGCTATATGCACCAAATCTCGGATGATCGTCAGTGTGTCAGGCATCTCTCTGGCATGCTCCTCCTCTATGATCTTCTCCATTTCACCGGCCTGGGAGGAGAACCTTCATCAGGTGGGAGAATACGAGGTGAGAGGCTTTGGCATACCAAGCCATGTAGCCAACGTCATGATGTCATGCTCTCTGACACCTATGTACCAATCAGGGTATAACTACGCCTGAGCATCTAGCAACACAGTGGTCAGCACCTGCGTAGGCATCTAAGTGATAGATGACAGATGTCTGGGAACGTCCTGTACAAACTCAAACTGCCTCTTTACCCGCTCAGGTAAATGATGGTACACGCTCTGCTTCCCGCACATCAACCATCCCGAGTAAGTGCACAGAAGCTGAAAAGGGCGCACTCCTCTGTGATCACCATAAGTACAAAACCTCACATCATCCACCTCTAAGCGATCAAGCGGTAATGGTGCACATCATTGTGCCCTCTGCTAGTAAGCCATCTCCTAGCACATGGTCTGTCAGGCTTCCAGCTTTTGTCAGGCTTCCTTGGGTACGGACCTGACAAATGCTCCAAAATCCATCCCTGCAACAAAAAAATAATACACAAAAATAAGTATTCGAGTAAAATATTAAATAAATCTAATACATTATAAAAGGTTCATAGAAATATTTAAATTAAATCCTAAATAAATGTAGTCGAACTTAGGAAAAATATAATCTAACATGATGATAAAAATTATAAAATAAATTCATAAGTAAATGGAGATAAATATTAAATTATTACCATAAAATGAGTCGTACAACCAGCCAACGTTCTGTTATTCAAACGAATAGAATCATCCAGATAATCGTACAAGTAAGCTAAGGTCATCCCTCCCCATCACCACTTCCCAATCGCCTGCAAGTCCGCCATACAATCAAGATATATCAAGTTGATGTGTATGTTTGTTTTGTTAGTGAACATCGCACAACCGGCGAGACATAAAAGAAAACTCCTCACACACCAATGCCTCCTTCTGAATCTCCTCCCTCGTCTCTGGGTCCTCCAACCGTCTAACCTCTGTCAGGTGGGCTTCATAAAGCCGCTTCAGTGTGTGATAACTGATATGACCAGCAGACTCAGTCCTAACCTCAGCCTTAGTAGCATCATCTGACATGCCCAACAACCTGGTCATCAATGAGTAAAACCGCAAGTGTACGGTTCTACCGAAGTAGTAAAAAGAGAGTATCGTTCCAACAAGGAGTTGTTCAATTTAATTAACTTTTAAAAGATGATTAGAAGAAAGTTTGATTGTAGAGGTTGGATTTTTAAAGGTTAAAAAGAATAATAATAAAAAGCGCCTTGGGATTATTGGTTCATCATAATAACAAACCCTTCACAAACAAACCCTAAACCTAACTTTATATTCGACCTACTTTCTAAAGACAAGTTTCTCGTTAGCGTATCAAAGCCTCTTTCGAGGCGCAGTGAATGTGTTCCTCTAGAAACCAGGCCTATTCTCATGGTTGATTGCTATTGGAATCCTTGAAGAACGAAACTTTATATGTCTCAAGGTTTGCTAGACTATTCTTATGTTTCGCAACCCTTGTCTAAATTCACTTATTCCAATATCAAAGCTCCGCTTTCGCTTTATGAATTGATATTTGAGATGATGAATTAACAAATACTAACCCTCCACTTTCGCTTTATGAGTTTGACATTTGTTAATTCATTATAAAAACGGTGAATTAGATTAGAAAGAAGATTTATATAAAATTAGGGTTTATGGCTTGGTTTGGTTAGGATTACGTCATTAGACTTATCCAATAATCCCAAGAAAAGAAGAGTCTATTCACTCATGATCATCGTAGACATAGAAGAGGAGAAGAACATAAAGTAAATAACAAGAAAGTAAAATAAGAACTTTTATTAAGAAAGACAATTGTCACTATTGAATTCCAAGAACAAAAGATGAATTGTTGTGATAGCTAGCTACTCTATTTATAGTTTACAATGATTTAAGCCCTAAGAAATATAACACTAGAATGTTTCACAAGAAACCACGGGCTTTTAGGTCAGAAGTAAACTAATAGGTAGCTTGTCCATGAAGCAGAAGCAGCAAAAGAGTATCCTGAAGGCAGGCACGACCGTGCTGCTGGTGGCATGGGCCGTGCCAAGTTCCTGACTTGGGGGTGACATATTTTTGTCCCATATTTTCGTATTTTCATCCCGAATCAGCTCCTAATCCTCTTTCTTTTGCTCCAAGATTCGATCTATCAATTATTTGTTCCTGAAATATAATAACTTGCAATTGAAGTAAAATAGTTTTAAAAAGGAAATAATATTAAATAAAACGAAATCAAATCTAAATAAAACGGACTCAAATATTATATTAAAAACACTAATTATTGACTCATCAGTTTCCCCTTGCCATTTGAGCGAGTTTTTGTTTACCCCTGTTTCCCTGTAAAAAAAAAAAAAGTTTGAGACTCCCTTGCCATTTCAAAGATTCTTTGATTTCGATCCTTCATAATCATTATTTTTATTTTATTTTCAAATGTCATCTATATTATTAAATAATTTTTTTTTAAAAAAAACTATCCAATTTTTTCTCCTTTCTTTTTCCTTTATCATCCCTACCACCTTGATCTAATGATCTTCCACTCCTTCATCTTTCTCTTCATATTCATAATTTAATCATCAAATTCATTCAACTTGATAAAATCAAAACACAAAATCATAAATCCATATAAAAAAAAACACATATTTCATTCTACCCCGTAAACTCATATTTTCATCTTCATCTTCTACACCAAAAAGCAAAAGTATAATCAAAATATAAAAATTTAACAAAAATGTTTTCTAGAAAATTTCTCCAAAATAAACATGAATATTTTTGTTCTCCGTCATCCTCTCGTATAAGTGATTCTCACATAGATATAGAAAAAATCTTCGTGATTTCGTCGTCATGTTGCATTGTTTTGTTCGTCGTCTTTTGTGACATTGTTTGATTTCACTCTTGTTGCGATGATCTTTTGGTTCATAATGAAAAATTAACTTCAATCAATTATATATTCAATCAATGATTTGGGCTTCAACGTTACTGATCCGGAGGCATGAATATTTCAGTCACTTGAATTTTATCATATCAATTGTAGGCACTTTGTTGTTGTATGTTATTAACTTGAATGTTGCAAGTAGATTTATCATTTTCATTTTTAACGATGTTAAATATGTGGTTGTTTTTTACGTACTCCATCAATTTGAAGAACGATAATGTTTTGCTTTTGGAAAAAATTTACCATAGGTCAACCATTTCCACTTTTGGTATTTTTGGATGGAATTTTTAATTTTGAATTTACTCGGTGATTGTTCAACTACTTTCGTTTTGGCTCAAAGTCTAGGGATGTTGAATTTGTTGGCCGTATATTATATATTAAAAAAATTAAAGTATTCTTTTATGCATGATTAATCATTCGAGGTAACTCTTCAACAAAAAAAAAATCATTTGAGGTAACTCACCAGTCACCACTAAAAAACCATTTTAGGTAACTAAGATTTATCTAATGAGTTCGTATATCTAGTGATTTTTTTATGAATTTGTTTGACAAAAAGTAGAAGTATGTTAAATAAGTTTATAGCAAATGGGTTTATAACAAATAACTTATAAGTTATGCTATAATTTATAACGGATAAGTTTAGTGATTAAATTTGAGTATTTGATAAATAAGCTTAATGAATATTTAGTTTCTTTCCAAAATGGCAGGGGTAAAATTGAGAGAAAAATAATAAGTTATAAACTATTTAAATTAACATATCAAATAAGTTATAAACTAGTTTTTTTTTTCTTTTTTAGGAAAACATTAATTTAAAAAGGTGGGAGATATGCAACACAATGACTTTTCAAGAGGTCAACCATCCTATTACTATTCTTGTCCAAACAAGCTTAACTGTGAAGTTTTGATGAAATCTAATATATTAGTGTTGGTATGATCGTCCAAACTATCAAAGTAAGTTATAAACTCGGTATCAAACATTGCCAAAGAGATAAAATGAAAACTATAAAAGAATGGCTAATTGAGCTTAGATGCAGCTATAATCTCAAGTTCTCAACACATAATGCACAACAAATATAATATTTTAAAAGTAGAATTAATATTCAATCACTGCCATTACTTGCCTTATGGAACCATCAATAAGATACCTAGCTAATTATTTCAGAAATTTAATCGAAGCTAGAAATAATTTAATTGTCAGAGCCATGACCAACATTAAACAATGTCACCTTTTATAAGTAAAAGCATTTGAGATCCCAATTATGGTATTGGGGAGCCATGACTTTGACAAGTAAAAAAGGAAACCAAATGTAAACAACAGAGTAAGAAAGAGACATGAATTATGTGCTTTTGCTTGTGCACCAATTTATTTCCTTGCTTTAATGATAGCGCTATATATGTACTCAATCAATTGTTTGATTAGTTTTTGAATAAAGATTCGATTTGGTTTCTACTAATTTTTTTGCGTCCAATTCATTGACTCATAGAAAATAATATTGAAATTAGTCCCTTAAACTTTTACATGGGGATAAATTAGTTTTGATGTTATAATGAGTCAAAGTCATGACAGGGATTAGTGTCGTTCTTCGTATGAAAATATTAAAGATTAATTTGGATATTATTTTTGCGAGAGATTGAATTGGACCGTGATAAAATTGTGAAAGATTAAATCGAATATTTATGCTTAATGCTTTTCTTTATTAAAACAATTTGCACGTTTTCAGTCAAAGGCTCTCAAAGCTACTTCACACCCTCAGAAGAATGTCTCCCTAAGCTCAATTCCTCAAACTCAACTTTGGCAGTGGTGGTCTCCATCATCATGATATAAACATTTTTCTTTGATAATGTAATAATTAAGATTTGCGAGTGTTATCCAGATAATCAAGATAACATGCATGGTAAAGATTGAAGACTTGAGAAAAAATTTGCATGATGATTTAGGGTGTTTATAACATAATATATACTTTTTAAAATTATAACTTTGTATTATATGTAGCAATGAAAAATCGAATTGCAGTGGCCGACATTGGAGTCGCATCAAGTTGCAAGACTACATATGATTCATGTCAAAAATAAAATGAATCCTTTGTAGCCTTGCAACTCGATAACGTTTAAGAATATCATTTTCTTTTTGGACCAACAATACACTATATTCAACATATATATGAGACATGCTCAATAAGAGGATCCAATTCTATAGAGGGATTTATAATCAGACAATAACACACTATAATCTAGCATTCCAATAAGATCAAAATGTTTTTCCTTCTACCTTCTTGTTATAATCCTAAGACAATAAAGTAATTAAATTATAATGTGTTACCCATGCTAGCTAGCTAGCTAGTATATCACCTTCAAATATTACCAGCTGGTAATTAAAGTTTGAAATTAAGATAATATACACATACCCTCAATTGATTACATTTGGAAAATCCTATACGTCTAACTTCATAATGTTCTATTGTCCTATGACTATATATCTATGCTAAAAAACAAAAACAAAAAAATCATATTGTCAAACTAGGTGTAAATTCCAAATCGTACTCAAGTATATGTGTTTGTTTTTGTTTGTTATATTGGGATTAAGGGAATGGTGAAATACTTAAGTCATGATCAATTCCCATTTCTCCATGAAGTGGTTACAGAAATTCATGCTTAGGTCCTATGGTGAAATACTTGCTATAAATATCATATGCCATCACATTCAAATATCAATAGTAACTTTTTAATGGGAATGAGAGAAAAAGGAATGTAATCTAGAAAAGTAGATTTTTCAATAAATTCTTCCAATCTTTTCATGACATAAAGCTAAGGGGCCTTCCACGAGAGGAGGCAAAAACAAATTAAAAAAAAATTCCACAACAAAAAGCTAAAAACATTTTCACTTGTGTAAAGTAAATGAAGACAACATCATTTTCAGAGAGAAAAAGTCTAATGTATTCATTGTTCATAGTTTCATGGTTTATTTGTCAAACCCCCACCAGTTTGACCAAATTATTATTTTTTTGCATTGGCTGGATCCGTCAGGAAAAAAAATATTTATATTGTTTTCAATGTCCACAACAACAGTGGCGTCAATTGGGAATTAAACAATGTGGGTTAGAAAATAGACTAAATAAGGCTAACATGGAGTGTTCTTGGATCGAATTCGGATTCTTTTTAGTTGAGAATTTCCGTTTTCATGCATTTAGGACAACTTTGAGCGTTGGGTAAAGGTCAAACACTTCAAAAAATACAGTTTTTTTTTTTAAATTTAAAATACTGAGTTTTTGAATATCTAGACATTTCGATCTTGATTGATTAGCGATGTTTCGAATGCGGAAATCTTAATACAAACACACTCCAACTACTTGATAGTCAAAATACTCGAGACCTAATTACTTTACCACTTTGGTCAATTAAAGGATTTCACTCCAAAACTTTTTAAAAGGGGTCATAGATATATTTTTATTAAAAGAGAGAATGTATATAGCCGGAATCATAGTAGATTTTTTATTTTATTGAAACTCTAAAGTATAGTTTTTACCGACGGTGTCCTCCATGATTACGTGAAACTCACACATATCACCATGATCACAAATATGAATTGAGAAGCACTTTGACCGTAGAAACTGTCTTTGAATTTTTTTAAGACATTATATTGAAATTACAAGGTTGGGAACTATTGCACTAAGCACTAACAACCTATGATAAATTCCACCCAAAAATAGCTAGAATTTACTCTTTGTAGACAACTAGAAATATGGAGCTAAGACACACAAACCACTCAATGAATCTAAATTAGTTGAGAATGTAAATTCAATCCAATGACATGTCCTCTTTAAAAAAGTGGCAAATATATTCAACAAATAGTCAAAAGTCTAAGAGCAACATAACAAGCAATGCTATTCTACCCATGTTATGATCACCCTTTGACATAATTATACAATTAACCTTTTCCTTTTATAATATTTTCAAGTTTTAGTGAGATGACTTTAAGAAAAAGACTTTACAACAAAAACAAATTTTGTTCATAATTGTAATTAAAGAATTAATTTATAAACACATTATGGATTTACATTGTCGGTAGTAATTCAATTGTCATCTATGTATCGACTATGTGAACACTCTCATATATATTATAACCGCATACAATTTAAATGTATGTTTGGATTAACAATGAGATTGACAAAATAAGATAAACCATCATAATTTCGTCAAAAACTATAAAAATGTATCTTTTGATATAACCGCCATGTCTCATTGTAATTTTGTCAATGTTATGGTTAAACCAGACATACAATAAATCCATAATAAATGTAAATTCAGAATAATAAGTGAACTTCAGAGAGCAGAATCACCTTACCTGAGCTCAAACAGAAGGAGCAAAAGGATCATTTTCACCTCATTCTCTCTCTGGTCCATAGTTGTTTCCCAAGTAAAAAGCATCCAAACACATTCTGCATCATATTTATCTGCATCAAGTCACAAACCCCTATGCACATTGACTCACAAAACCTCTCATTGACTATCCTCATTTTCAGAGCTCACACTTCAAGATTCACACATCATCCAATCTTGAAAACACAAAATCTTCATACAAGTTTGGTAAAAAAAGGAGGACAAAAAGGTCATTTGTCATTACATAAAAATTCTAAACAACCCTTTATTTTCCTTTCTTCAAAACAACACTTTCCTTCCTTAAAGCTTTATTTTTTTTCTTGGATTTTTAGTGACCCTTTTTTGAATTAGATCCAAAAAGGAACCTTGTTTTTATTTCATTCTTTATGGGATTTTGAGCCAATTATAAGATTTCCATGCATGATCTTTGCCTTGAGAACATGATGAGGCTGATGAGTCTGTTTTGTTTCTTATGGTTCCTTCTTTTGGTTCTTTTCTTGTTTAACACTTCTTTTTCTGCTCAAGAGTATGCAAAGTCTCAAAACTTTAGAACTAAGTCTATGTCAAAGTTTAATCCTAATTTTCAAGCTAAAGGAGGTTCAAGACAGAATTCAGGTGAAGAAGGTAATGAAGATGTTCTTGGTGATGAGAAAAGGAAAATCTACACTGGTCCTAATCCTTTACATAACAGATAAGTTGAATTATATACATGGTTTTTTTCTTCTATTATTTCAAGGTCCTTATGTGATTTGTATATATCCAAATTTTCACTTTTTTTTCTTCATATGTTCTTTCCCTCATTCTCTTTTCTTGTAAGAGTTTGTGATTTGTAATTTTGATGAATGACCAGTTCCTTCTGGTGTACTTATCAATAATCATATATAAGAATGTTGATTTATGTTACCTTGTCAAAAAAAAATAATATTGATCTATATTACAATTTACAATTCAATTTCAAAGAATGTTGAGTTACGTTAAGATGTAAGTTCAGTGGTAAGAGTTTAAATTTGTAATCTTACTGAACAAAGTTCAAATCTCTTGAAAATGTTGTAAAATAAAATTAGTGACATTTGAGTTTGATGATAATAATTGTTATTAAAAAAATATCAAAGGAAAGAAATTTTGGTTAATGGATATTCCATATTTATTTTGCAACAAATGGAAAAATATGAGTCATGTTAGAAATCAAAACTAAAAGACAAGATGTGAATCATGAATTATTTGGCTGCTATTAATGTAGATGTTGTAATGTAGTGACTGTGTAACAGCTTATGACATTTGTCTATGTTTGCCTTTTCCTTTATTTGCATGCAATGGTGAAAAGTACGCAGACAGATACAGATATAATGTTTGTATTTTTGTTAATTTAAATATTATGTTCATATGTGACATAACTCATGTTCTGTCATTTTTGTAAGTTAATTTCGGTTTGGAATTTGGACAATAGTACTAGCAGATTACACTGAATTAATTTTGTCTGTTTCTTTTATTTTATTTTATATAATTCGGTATTTAGCATATGAACTAGAAATTCAAGACCATATCATTTTACATGCTTGTGCTACTTAGGACATAATTGCTCTCATTTTTAAAGAAAATATGGATTCATTCATATTATGATTCCAAAAAGACTTGCTTAAAATAGAAAGAAAAAAATTGAGTTAGTCTTCCCTCACTAGGTCCCAATAAAATCTTTTTATATTTGTTCACTTTCTAAAGGCATTCATTGGTATTTTTTACCGATGAATTAAGGACGTCTAATATGGATTCGTTCTAAAGGTGAACCTTATTATATTTTGTAATTTTAATTGGTTTTGCTCTCCATTTTTTATTATTGTAAAAATATATTTTTTATTAAAAAAGGTAAAGGTCAGCCTTTAACTTTTTTTGCTTTCTAGAACCTTTGGACCATTTTTGAGAGGTATAAGTTAAACACACCTTAAAATTAATATTAAATTATTGAGGTAAATATGTTTGTAGTCCCTATTATATTATGAAGTTTTATTTTTCTTATCAAAATAAAAAAAAGTAAGATAACATAAAAAATTCTCATTTTTTTAGTCCCTAAATAATTATCATGTAAACACTTTTGTCTATGCGACTATGCTGAAACAAAACATGTTTAATTATCCTTCAATTGTTAAATATCTGAATGAATTTTTGTAGACATGTTTAAAACATCATACAAAGTTTCTTTACAAAACTTAAGACTTTTTTTAACATGGATGAATTAAATATGAAATTTTTAAACGTCAAAAGCTCAAGATAATAACAATAAAAATCTAAACTTAGAAATCAAATCTTGGACTCGTTTTTTATTAAGAAAGTTTTTATGATATTCTAAACATATCTAAAAAAAAATCATTCAAAGGCATATGTTAACTTAATAATAAAAACCAAGAATCATATCAATTGAATCCATATGACACATTTACCATTCTGAAGCTTTTGCTCACCTAAACGAGATGCCAAACATGTCTAAAGCGATGGGAGTAATGCCAAAAATTAAATTTATTAGATGGCATAAGACATGCCAGAAACATCCAAGACTTCACTCTGCAATTTTAATTCCCATGCATTTCATTGGATTCAATTACCATTGATTGAAAGTATAGATGGACCCATATGTAATCCGCTATTTATAAACCATCTCTAAGATAGCAATTTTATATCTTTTAATAACTATGATTCCATCGATTCATTTTTGTCTTTGAATGTTTTCTCATTGCGACATTTTCAGATTACCCAAATGCAAGCAAACCAGATAAGGCCGAACCTTTTTGCCAACACCCTTCCACTATCAATCAACCCCTTAAACTGAATGAAGTCGCTTCACTGTGTTGTGTATAAATCTAAAGTTGTTGATTTAATTAAGATTAATGGTTGAAGATGAGGGTGCATATAGAACAATGTTTAAAATTTTGGGTGTTCAATTTTTCAAAAGAGCAATGATATTTGAATAACTATTTGGTAGAAAGTTAACCTTCTTTTGCTCTCTTTTTATTGGTCAAAAAAGCAATGGAGAGAGAAAAATGTTGAGAGAGAGTAAGAATATAATGTGAGTATGAGAGAAAAATTGTCTAAAAGTTGTCATAAAATGGTTGTACAAATATCATTTCTCTTTTCAAAAACAGGAAAAAAAATCTAACTGCTAGTGACAAACAAAAGTTGTCGCTAATTATCAACTTTTCGCCGATAAAGTTCATTGATATTCGAGTTTTTATTTTTTATTTTAATTAGTTTTAAATCTAGCTACAATTTTGTCTATATATAAAAGGTAAACAAAAATGACGACTCTTTTATATAGAAGATGACTCTATAAAATTGGCGTTTTTTTTATTTTTTATTTTTTATTTTTTATCATGGATCCATTTTTAATATTTAAACAGAACCTCCAATTTGATTGAACCGACTATGAGTGTTATCATTTCTATGCATAAATTATAATATATTTAAAATTAAATAAATACACATTTGTTTGTCATTTTATATTTACAACAACTAGATTTACCGGACTAAAAGAACAACTGCATTCACCAAACACTTGGATTTCAATCTGGTAGCTTTTTAGTTATAAGCTAATCTATTGGTTATCATCAAATAGGCTAGCTTTTCATTTAGGTCAAATACATCCCAAAGTCCTTTAAGTTTCATGTTTGTTTCAAATAGATCTTTTAAGTTTCTAAGGTTTCAGATAGGTCCTTTAAGTTTCAAGTTTGTTTCGGATAGGTCCTTTAAGTTTTTAAGGTTTCAGATAGGTTCTTTAAGTTTCAAGTTTGTTTCAGATAAGTCCTTTCTATCAACCTCCGTTAAGCCAAAGTTGATCTGTCTGTTAAGTCAAAGTTGATCTGGTTGGAGAAAAAATTGATGCCAAGTGTCAAAGAGAACCACTTCACCCACTTAACGGACATATCAACTTTGGCTTAACGGACAGAACAACTTTGGCTTAACGGAGGTTGACAAAAAGGACCTATCCGAAACAAATCGAAACTTAAAGAACCTATCTAAAACCTTAAAAACTTAAAGGACCTATATGAAACAAACGTGAAACTTAAAGACCCGAAGAGGTATTTGGCCTTTCATTTATGCACCATGTATTTGGTCCTTAAAACATGGTATATATAAGAGATTAAAGTTGATTCACCTATTGATTAAAGTTGAGAAAATCTATAATTCAGTTCATTTAAACTTCAGTTTTTCTTTTTAAAAAAATACTTCAAATCTAATTTTTGTGCCTCGTGAAATCACGTTTTCATAACTCTTTAATTTTAAGGTGATTTTCGTAAAAACAATGACATTTTAGATGTATTTTTTTTAAGAAAAATTAAACCGAAATGAATCGTAAGGGACGGAAATATAGTAACTATGTTCTTAGAGTATGAGGCAAACCTTCTTACCCTACTTCTTAGTGAACCGTATAATGTTTTCTTTTGTTCTTTATGCATGTTTTTTCATAATAACTTTTTTTTGTATTCTCTTTTGATACAATTTCAAAATCATGTTCATACTAGTCTTGGCATGTGTTTCAAAATCATGTTCGCGCATTTCTATTCATTGGTTGGAGAAACATGTTACATTACAACACATAAAAATATAGTTTCACGGAGTCTCCTACATATCATATATTTTTTACTTTATCATATGAAGGAACTTTTCTTGCAATATTGGTGTATGTAGACGATCTTGCAATATAAGTAAATAACAGTAAAGCTTGACTTCAAGTGCAAACCAACATCTTTTCCCAAGGAACCAACCTATAAATGCATCCACAAATCACCTATGGTATGCACATTCTAATCAATTTATGCAACAACTATAACAAGGTTAGTGGATGTAGCCATGAAAGTGTTGTAATACCTTAAATCATCACTAGGTCAAAACATTATGCTTTCTATGAAGAATGATCTTATTTTGGTAGAATATTGTAACTCAGATTGGGCATCATATCCTCTCACTCGAAGATACATGATGAAATTTGTGGTTGATTCTGTTGAAAATAAATTATAATATTTGTATAAGAAAAGTTTGAATTTGTTATTTTTTTTTTTGAAATGAGTTTGAATTTGTTATGTATCTAGAGGTTTTACTTACTTTTATGTTTAGATAATGATGTTTTATTTTAGGTTGTTAGTTAAATTACTTATTGTAAAATACATGATTGATTGTACACTTTAACTCATTCATTGAAACACAAATTTCCATAATTAATTTTTTTTCAAGTACTAGTTATTAGAAATCCAACTTTTTAAGGTGAATAAGTGAGGTGTTCGGGGTTCGAACACCAACCCTACATATATTATGTGATGTCCCTACCAACTGAGATATGTTTAAGGAGACCAAATTTTCTTAATTCTATTAGAGACTCTTATCATGAATATGCAAAAATTATTGATGTATTGGATATAATATATAACTATACTAATGACATATATAATTTTACATATCCGAAAATTATATACTCCATCTAGTCATTATTATAAACAAAACTTCATTTTTTTTAGATACATTAAACAATTAACTTATCTAGTCTATCCTATCAATTTTACTCTGTTCTCTTACAATAAATTGTGTGAAAACTATTCATTTTTAATTGAGATAAGCAACTTGATTCTATAGAAATTATAGGTCCACAATAAAAATCCTAACTATGCAACAATCATATTTGTCTTCTCAGTAACTCCAATCACGTACCACGTGTGTGGAATTTGACACATTAGCATTTTTTATCAGGTTATTAAGTCTTCATTTTTTATTACAAGGAAATGAATGAGAATTTTTTTGAACTTGATTCTCCTTTATTATTAAACGTATTATTTTCAAAGAGGAAATATTTCTTTTAGAGACTTTAAAAAAAGAGCAATGCTATACATCAAGAAAGATTTTATCAAAAAAAATTCAAGAATGACATTGCAGAATAATCACCCTTAGATTTTATCAAGAAATTGTCCTGAAATTAATGTTAATCAATAAAATATCTGCCTGGCCGGAAATCATGGGGTGGTGGGTGTTATGTATTTTTTTTTATGAAATATTAATAAATGAGACTGAAATCTAAGGGTGATTATTTTGCCATGTCATTCTTGAATCTTTCTTGATAAAATCATTCTTGATATCTAACATTTTCCTTAAAATTTTTTTGGATAGCTATGTTAAGTAGAGCTGTCAAAACGGGCTACCCGGCCCGTGTCGGGCCGGCCCATGACGGGCTCGGGCTTTGGCGGGCTGGGCCAAAAAGGCCCGGAAGATAAACGGGCTCAAAAATATTTGTCCAAGCCCGGCCCTTTGCGGGCTACGGGCTTTCGGGCTAGCCCGGTTACTTAAAGCTTTTAATGAAAAAATTAC